>OWJB01001004.1_pt1 | contig 12944 bp, 9 predicted proteins | sample 1732861 | NCBI WGS metagenome assembly OWJB01 (sample SAMN05065762, study PRJEB22554) | human gut metagenome | biome: ENVO:2100002; feature: ENVO:00000062; material: ENVO:00002003 | host: Homo sapiens | place: USA
GCAGCTTTAAAAGAGTGGATTTACCGCAGCCGGAAGGTCCCAGGATACTGACAAACTCCCCTTCATTTACAGAAAAATCCAGGTGGTTCAGTATTTTCCGGTTTTCATAGTCAAATACAAGGTCTGAGACCTCCAGCTTTTTTGTCATAAGTGGCACTCCTTTATAAGTGATACTCTTTTATAAGTAATACGCTTTTATTCTGGAAGAAATTCGTTGGTATAGCAGTCTGCAGCAGGAATGGCATGGTCAATGACGCCGTATTCTGTCATAAAGTCCGTATAGTTATCCCATACGCTGTCCTTCATCTCACCCCAGCGGTCGGTATCTTCCATATACTTTCCAGCCAGATATTCCTGGGATGTTTTTAACAGATCCATAGAATAGTCCGGGGCATATTTGTGAAGGATCTGGGCACTTTCGTCCGGGTTTTCAATGGCATATTTATAGCCTTTTTCTGTTGCTGCCAGGAAGCTTTTTACCAGTTCCGGGCGGTTTTCTAACGTATCATTATTTGCAATGATTACCGGAGTATAGTAATCCAGACGCTCATCTAACTGGCGCAGCTCCATGTAGTTGATCGGGAAATCATTCAGCTTGCACTTTACATTATCCCAGCCTTCAAAAAACCACTCAATATCTACTTTGTCTTTCAGTGCTTCAAAACCGGAACCGTCAGAGATAATACGGTTCAGTTTGGAAGGATCCGCACCTGCCTGTGTCATAACAGCTTTTAAAACAGCCTCTTCACCAGGTCCGCCCCAGCCTGCATAGGTCTTTCCCTCAAAATCCTTTGGAGAGTGGATATCCTTGTCTGCATAAGTTACAAAACCGGAGGTATTGTGCTGGATGATGGCTGCGATGGCCTTGATCGGAAGGGCGTCTTTGGACGCTAAGGCAACGGTTACATCTTCCTGATAACTGATGCCAAAATCACCTTTTCCTACTGCAACCAGTGTGGCAGTAGCGCCTTCTGTCGGCTCTACAATGTTTACATTAAGTCCAGCTTCCTCATAATATCCTTTGTCCAGAGCCACATACATACCGGTGTGGTTGGTGTTTGCAACATAATCTAAGATAACAGTCACATCTGTTTTTTGGTTATCTGCCTCTGGGCTGTTTTCACCATTTACTTTGCTTTCTGCTGCGCTTTTGCCTGCAGCTGTTGTAGCTGTATTGTTATTGTTAGACGCACCGCAGCCTGCAAGTCCGGCTGCAAGAGCTGCTGCCATAAAAATAGCACTGGCTTTTTTCCAAGATTTTTTCATAATATTTCCTCTCATTTTCTGTCTGTTTCTCTGTTGATTGCAGGAAATGGTACACCTGCTCCCCGCCTGCGGCGGGAAACTCACGATCTCTTATTTCTCTCATAAGGCATAGACACCATAGCGATCACCCGGATCAGCCCGTTCATAGCCAGACTTAACAGGATAATGACCACCACGCAGGCAAACACCTTATCCAGCATATAGCTGTTCTTTACCCTTAACAGGTAATAGCCAAGTCCCTTCTGGGAACCAAGCCACTCTCCTACTACAGCACCGCTGATGCTGTAGGTCGCTGCCACTTTCAGTCCGGAAAACAGTTCCGGCAGCGCTGCCGGTATCTTTACCAGGCAATAAGCTTTCCACCGGTCTGCCCCATAGGAGCGCACCAGATGTACATATTCTTCGTCTACCCGCTGCAGTCCGTCTGCAAAACTGACTGCCACTGGAAAGAAACACATAAGAACTACCGTAAGGATCTTCGGTGCCATTCCAAATCCCATATAAATGATCAGGATCGGAGCCATAACGATCATGGGAACCGTCTGGGTCACTACCAGAATAGGATAGAGTCCCTTTCGCACAGCCGGGAACCAGTCCATGGAAATTCCAAGCACCAGTGACAAAGCTGACGCGATCAAAATTCCCAAAAGTCCCTCTCCTACTGTAGTCAGGCCATGGCTAAAAAGCTCTGCTCCTTCTGTGAACAGGGCTTTTACCACTTCCAGAGGTGATGGAAGTACATATAAAGGGATGTGCAGCAGGTCCACTGCTGCCTCCCAGATCACCAGCAGCACCAAAATAAGCACTGCCGGTATCATTTTATCTTTTACATGTTTCATGTGAGTTGTCCTTTAACCTAACAGTTCCCGAACCATTTTTGCGTCAAATACAACATGATCCACATGATTTACTTCGATCTGATACAGGGCATTGGCTGCAATGTGCTCTGCTGCCTGCTCCAGATCACGGATACCGGTAGTATCAGAATAGCGGCGGACTACCTCATCTAAAGCTTCCGGAAGGATCACACATTCCTCTTCCTTCATGCTCATTCTCTTTAATATCTTTGGAAGGGCAAATTTTGTGAAAATGATTTTCTTTTCATCTTCTGTATAATCCGGAATATCGATCACTGCAAAACGTGACATTAACGGAGCGCTGATAAGAGAACGGTCATTGGCTGTTGCGATTGGATATACACCTGCAGTAGGAACCATACACTCCATGTAGTTATCTGTAAATCCAAGATTGTCAAGCAATGTTAAAAGCACATCTGCCGGATTTCCGTTTCCTTTGCCGGAAGCAGCCTTATCTAACTCATTGATAATAAATACAAGATTGGACTGACCGGACAGGGAAAATGCCTCCATGATGATACCTGGTTTTGCGTTTGCATATACACGGGAGCTTCCTGTCAGCTGTTCCGGATCATTAATAGAACTCATATCCAGAGTAGTCCACGGCAGCTTCAGGATCCTTGCTACTGCATAGGCGATCTGGGACTTTCCGGTTCCTGCAGGTCCGATCAAAAGGATACCGTAAGCAGGCAGTGTATGAGTACGGTTGATCTGGATAATGGTCTCGATGATACGCTGTTTTACACGTTCCATTCCGTATAATTCTTCATCCAGGATCCGTCTTGCCTCGTCTGGATCAATGGCCTCAAAATAATTGCTCTTCCACTGGATGTTCATCATAATGGATAAAGCTCTCTGTGCGTGACGGCGTTCTTCCGGTGAAACCTCATGGGAATTGGCAACTGCCAGGTTTCTTCTTGCCCAAAGACGGATATTGTCAGGAAGGGTCCTTCCCGCGCAGGTCATAAAGTCGGTAATACTCTGTAAACTGGTCAGCTTCATATCATCGCCGTCTTCATCTGCATCCTCTTCCCGGATCTCCTCTGCAGGCGCACTGCTGGCCTGAAGGCGCTCGATCATGTACTGTAAAAAGCCGTCCTCTGCGGAAAGCTTGGTGCCGCCGCCAAAGGCGATCTCACGGATCTTGTATACAGCATACCCGTCCGCCTCATTAGAGCCGGAAAGGCGTACATTGATATGGCTCTCGCCCAGCCATTTAAGCAGGCTTACAAAGCGGGCATCTACTTTTAAGATATCAGTGCTGACAGTGCCGCCGCCTTCTACCTGAAATTCAAAAGCAGTTTTACGGATGGGATTTGTAAATACACCCCAGGAATGGTGCTCCCATTTTCTATTACTGTTGTCCAGAACCAGGATCGGATGTTCTGGAGAAGCGGTTGTTTCATTGGAACGGATCACAGTGTAGGTGCATTCCGGTGCTTTCTTTTCTTCTTTCGGTTCATCATTAAAATCAAAAACTGGCATTTTTTTCTCCTCGCAGTTAAATATTTACACCATTTTCAAAAAACTCATTCCAAGTTTACCACGGATTTATCGTATCAACAACACTTCTTTTTTCCAAAAACTGCTTTAAATAAAATTTCCCCAGACAAAGCAAAAGCGCCCCGAAGGACGCTTACAACGCATTTACAACTCTACTCTAAACCATATTTTTCTTTCAGTCTGTCCCGGATCTGCGGGAAGCTTTCCGGTGCTGTCATATGGGCCTGATGCTCGCCAATGATGTACTCCATCCATACCATGTTGTACCAGCGGTCAAATTTGTATCCACATTTTTTGAACTCGCCTATCATGCGGTATCCCATGTGTGCGTGGAAATTGACACTGTTTTTATCCAGGTATTCGTCTTCCACTTCCGGATAACCGATGCAGGCTTCCATATTCAGGATGCCCTGCTCTTTTAAGACAGCTTCCAGGACCTCATGAAGCTTTCTTCCAACCCCTTTGTGCTTCACATTTTCATCTACATAAATAGATGTTTCCACTGACCAGTCATAAGCAGCCCGCTCTTTAAAAGGACTTACATAAGCATATCCAAGGATCTTACCATCTTCCACTGCTTTCAGATATGGGAAACGCTGTAATACATGGGCAATCCGTCCTTTAAATTCTTCTACGGACGGAACCTCATACTCAAAAGTGATCGCTGTCTTTTCTACATAAGGAGCATAAATTGCAAGCAGCTCCTCTGCATCTTCCACTGATGCCACCTGGATCTTTACATTTTCATTTTTCTCACTCATTATTCTGGCCTCCTGTATTCAAGTCCCTGGCATATGGGGCTGCAAATTTTGTTAATAACAATACCACTTCTTTTCTTACTTGAAAACCTTTTATTTTAATTTTCTCCCCTGCTTTTCACGGTTCTTTTTATAATAACGTTTCTCGCTTTACTTTCTAATGTCCATGCCCCCTTTCCGCCGGTTTCATAAAGGGAAATGTTTTGTTTCTTCATCTCCTCCGTGACCTGCCCGGATGGATGTCCATAGGAATTGTCTTTACCGTAGGAAATAAAAGCAGCTTTTAAAGGCATTGCTTCCAAAAAGGCAGGACTGGAAGATCCTTTGGAACCGTGGTGGGCCGTTTTCAGGATCTGTACATGTTCCAAATGTTCCTGCTGGATGCTGCCATTTTCTTCTGCCAGATCTAAAAGTTCTGTCTCTTCTGATATTCCCATATCACCGGTAAATAAAATATGCAGATCTTTATAGTGGGAGCATAAAACCAGGGAATGGGCGTTACGTTCTTCTTCTGTCTCCTTCTCAAAAATACAGGTAAATTCCATTTCTCCGGCCTTTATCTTATCTCCCTGGTGCATGTAATATGTTTTTCCCCCTGCTTCTGTCTGCAGCTGTTCCAATTGACCGTAGATCTCTCCCCCTTTTCCCCCACCAGGCAATATTAATAAATCTATGGGCATTTTCTGCTCTAATAAATACAAAAGACCACTTATATGGTCACTGTCCCCATGACTTACGACTGCTATATCTAAACGGGAGATCCCTTTAGACTTAAGGCAGGGTTCAAGAGTCCTGCTTCCCAGTTTTTTCTGGTCAGAACTTCCGCTGTCTATAAGGATGTTGGTTGTTCCTGACCTAAGCAAAAAACCATCCCCCTGACCTACATCAAGGCAGAGAAGTTCAAAACCACGGACCGAGTGTGGAGAAAGAATAGCGAAACTAAACAATACTGCTGTGAGCAGAGTTGCAACTGCAAATATCAAATTTATATATTTTTTCAGGATCTTTCTGGTCTGCCCCCACCTCTGGCATCTCAATAAAGCCACCGCTATCCCCCACAACACAATATACCCCAGGATCTGTCCCGGACCGGGCCTCCCCATTATCCTTACTGCCCCCGGCAGTTTCAGGGAACCTTCACAGATCCATTTATAATAACCCAATATCACATGCCCCACTTTAGCAGCTGTCCCTGCTGCCAAAGGCAAAAATCCTCCTGTAAGCAATATCATGATCCCCGCTATCATCAAAACCGGCACCAACGGCAATACCAGAAAATTCAAAAACATCCCATACAGAGGATACTGGTAATAATGCCATGCCATAACAGGCAGAAGAAAAATCTGCACCCATAAACTGATCACCACTGTCTTTTCCCAGTTTTTTCCAATATTATACTCCCGGATCATCCACTGCCCCGGTCCGGAAATAGCCAGGACCGCTGAAAACGATAGCTGAAAACCGCTGTGAAAGATCAGATAGGGATTGTTTCCCAGAAGACCTAACGCTGCAAAACTTAAGGCAGAAAGACTGTCATAGGTCCGTCCCCGCTCTGCTGCCAGCCACAGACAGCAGATCATAAGGACTGCACGGATAGCAGACCCGGATGAGCCGGTAAATATGCCATAGCTGATCACAAAACCGCCTCCTATTATCCCGGAAGCCCGGAAACCTCCCACTGTCTTTCTAAGAAGCAGATACATTCCACCACCGATCAGTGACAAATGCTGCCCGCTGACCGCCAGCAAGTGGGCGATCCCGCTGCTGCGGTACAGATCCAGGGTATCCGTCTCCATAAACGAGGTATCACCCAGTAACATTGCTTTATAAATACTGCTGTCTTCTTTCCCACCGTATTCTTCCAGAACATGACTGCAATATCGTCTGAACCACAGAATAAGCCTCATAAACGGCTGATCCGCCCCGCTGCTTTCTTTTAAAGCTTTTATGTAACCGGTACACACCACTCCCTTTGACCGGTAATACAGCTTTGCATCAAATTCCCCCGGATTTTTAGCAGGTTCTGTGAGACGGAAAGAACAGGCCATTTTCACCTGTTTCCCAGGAAGAAGCTTCTCTTCCCAGCCTTCCAGATCACCTGGGGTTCCAGAAAGCTGCACCGGGTATTGAAGTGACAGCCACCGGATGTTATCCGGGTCAGCAATATTTCGCACTCTCTTTCCCACTTTTACCTGGTTTACAATTATTTCCAGTTTTTCACTTTTTTCCCGTACATCCACTACCTGACCAACCAACTGTACCACATCCCCAAATCCAGCCTGGATAATCCTCTTTTCTTCCTGCTCCATCTGGTCCCGGCACCTGGCACCTGAAAAACTTCCTGCCGTCATCCCGCCAAAAACAAACACAAAAATAAGCAGAAGTGTCCTGTATATGACACTCCTGCTTAAAAAACGCCTGGCAGCAAGCACTGTCAAAAACAGCACTCCTGCAAACCAGAAACAAATTCTGTATACAGCCTCCTGCAAACACAGGGCAAGCACCTCTCCAAGTACAAAGCCTGCAGTTATCACCACAAGGGGCCGTTTCATATTCTGTTTTCTCCTGTTTTGTTCTTAATTTCCGCTTTATCTTTCCGCTTTTGATCCGCCTTTATTCCTGCTCAATATAATCCGTATTCCGCTCAAAGGCCGTATTCAAAGATACCACTTCCCGAAACATTACATCCTGGGAACCGTTTACCATGATCTGTACCTTAGAAACAGAGGTTTTATCTACCAGTGAATTTACAATGGCGTAAATAGGGATATATTCATTTACCGCCTGGTTGCTGTTTAAAAAAGTAGAGTCAAAATTGATATAGCATATATTATCCGTTACAGACACACTAAGTATCTTACAGTCAGATGGCAGTACTGCCTGATGGCTGCTGTCGGATGGTCCTGCGATCAGCTGTTCCACGATCAGCTGCTCCATGGAAGTATTGATATTGTGGGCCACTTCCCGCTTTTCTGCCACCAGCTTGTCACCGGTACTGTTTGCAAAATACAGGGTCAGTTCCGTTTTTTCATAGGCATTTACATTACTTGTATTGATAATAAAATCACCTGCTGAGATAAATCCCACCGGATTTCCCTGACGGTCCATCAGCGGCTGGTCCCCACAGTAGATACTGATATAATCAATTCCCGGTATCTGGGTCATAGTCCTTGCAAGGGCCGCTCTGCAAAGGATCTCCTGTTCCGGTTTCATAGCCGTATAACTGCCGTCAAAATACAGATACAGTACCTGTTCATCGATCCTGCAGGCTTTAAAAGACACTTTATCATTTAAAACAGTCTGGCAGTCCAGATCCCTTGGCACATGGGTCAGCTGATCGACCAGTTCCTCTGCCAGCGCCACCTGATCTTTTGTTTCTGTTTCATATTCCTGGGCAACCAGTTTCGTAACCGAGGAATTCAGATAATAGATCAGGTATTTTCCGGCTCCCGGATCCGATTTTGGTTCCGTCCTGGCTTTACATCCGGAAAGGACTGCCATTGCAGCCACCAGTACACCTAAAAGTATACTCAGAAGAAACTTTCTTTTTCCATGTTTCATAACCGTTCCTCCTGTCTTAGCACATAATTTAACGGGATACGCATACTGAAGGTAGTTCCCTCTCCCGGTGTACTTTCCACATCGATCACACCATGATGCATCTGGATCACATTTTTTGTGATCGAAAGTCCCAGTCCTGTACCGCCAACTTCCCTGGAACGTGCCTTGTCCACACGGAAAAAGCGCTCAAAAATATGGTCCACACTGTCCTCCGGGATACCAATGCCGGAGTCTGCCACTTTAACATAAAAATACTTATGGTCTGCATCCAGTGTTACACGGACCCAGCCGGAGTCTATATTATACTTGATGGCATTTTCCACCAGATTGGTCACAGCCAGGTTTAATTTCACTTTATCCACATCTGCAGTTACTTCACGGATGCTCTCCAGGATCAGTTCTACATTGCTTCTCTTGGCAATAGGCCGCAGTCTCTTTAAGATCATTTCCAGTTCATGATTGATATGCACCTGGGAAATATTCATCTGGCTTTCTGCGGACTTATCCATACGCACCAGTGTAAGCAGATCCTCAATGATCTGATTTTCCCGGTCGATCTCATCTGAAATATCTGCCATAAACTCCCTGTACAGTTCCACCGGCGCATCTTCCATTCCCATAAGGGAGTCCGCCAGTACACGGATGGATGTAATAGGGGTTTTTAACTCATGGGACACATTGGAAACAAATTCCTGACGTGACTGGTCCACTGCTTTTAACTTGCGAAGAGACTTCTGCACTGCCTGGGACATCTGCCTGGTCTCACTGTAAGCATCTTCGCTGATATCTGCATCCAGATCCCCCTGGGCCACCCGGTCAAAGGAACGCAGGAGCCGCTTAAAAGGCCGCACCAGGAAATGAGCTGACATAATGGAAAACAGGATTGCCACCAGTGCCATACACAGAAAGAACAGCTGGGCACTGCTTTTTACCCGTTCTGTTACCGACACAACATTTTCCATGGAAGCAGTCACTGCGATCACTCCCTGGATCTTTTTCTCATCTGCCGGATCATAAACAGGGATAGTCTGGTAAAAATATCCACCCTCTTTATTAAAGCTGCTGCCGCTTTCCCCTTTAAAACAGCGGATAACTTCTTCGGATATATAATATTTTCCTGTAGACAGATTAAAAGTATCTGTCATGATCTTATAACTGCTGTTGACAATAACGATACGGCCATTATACAGATCCGCTATGGTCTGCATCTGGGCATCCAGGCTTACATTATTGGCCTTATCCGCCGTCATATACCCGGAGCGGGTCATTCGGTTGCTTAAGATCACACACTGGTTCTGTATCTCAATGCTCCTGGCTTCTATCTGGTTCTGCTTAAAAGAGCCGATGAGGATCCATGTCTGTAATAAAAGAGGGATAACAGCCACTGCGATCATCAAAAGAGTCATGGGGACAGTAATACTCTGTCCCTGTGCCTTTAACTTTTCATACCATTTTTCTTTTTCCAAATTATTCCAGCTCCTTCAGCTTACTGGAGCAGGCTACTGCAAAACTTCCTGGTCCAATGTGGCAGGCAATGCTTAAAGAAAGAGGTGCTATGGTGATCGGGACACCTGGATATTGCTCTTTTAAAGCCTCTTCCAGCTCTTTTGCCCCTTCTTCATTGCAGGTATGGGCGATCTCCAGATAGGTATGTTCCGCATTCTTGTCATGAAAACGCTCTTCTAAGTCTTTTGCCAGTGCAGTGAGCATAATGGTCTTGGCCTGCTTGGCTGTACGTGCCTTTGAAAATGCATCCAGTTTTTCTCCCTGAATGGTTAAAACCGGCTTAATGCGAAGGAGAGTTCCCAGGGCTGCAGCAGCCGGAGTGATACGTCCGCCTTTTTTCAGATATTTCAAAGTAGTAAGGGTAATATAAATACTGCTCTCGTACTTGGTACGTTCTAAGATTTCTTTAATCTGGGCTGCCTCATATCCCTTTGCAGCTAAATCCCTTGCATCCAGTGCTGACTGCTCCTGGGTAACAGAAATACGCTGGTTGTTTACCACCTGTACTTTTCCGTCGTAATCATCTGCCAGCATGATAGCTGTCTGGCAGGAACCGCTTAAACCGCTGGACATGGGAATATATAAAATTTCATCATATTCCTTTAACAGCTTATCCCAGAAGTCAGTTACCTCACCTGGGGAAGGCTGGGAAGTAGTGATATCTGCCCCTTCTTCCATCCGTTTAAAAAATTCCTCATGGGTCAGGTTCACACCTTCATAAAACATTTCCCCATTGATCATAAAAGGCATAGGCAGCACATAAATACCTAATTTTGCTGCCTGCTCCTGTGTAATACCGCTGTTGCTGTCTGTAGCGATTGCTGTTCTCATAACTGTCTCCTTAATGTTTCCCAATATTTCTGATCATTTTTTATTTTCTCTGAAAGTATCCCCTTCCCGGTAATGCTCTCTTGCTAACTGCATACCGGACAGATAATGTTCTTCCATAAGCTTTCTTGCCTTCTCATAACCCTTTTTCTGAAAAGCCTGAGTGATCCCCCGGTGCTGTCTGATCCCCAGATCCCGTTCATCTTCGGTCCGGATGGCATAACGTATAAGAAGGGTCCGGATAAAATTATACTGCTTATAGGTTTCCTTCATAAAACGGTTTCCGCAATGGTCAAAGAATACCTTATGATAGCGAAAATCCGCCTCAAAGTATTCCATGGATGTTTTGGCTCCTGCCATTTCTTCTTCATACATCTGAAGCTTTTCTACCAGTTTTTCTGTATCAGGCTCTGTGGAAGAAAGCATCACAGCCCTACAGGCTAAAAATGTGATGAAGTCATTGAGTTCGTTGGCGTAGGAATAATCAAAGGTGATAAGCTGTGCTCCGCTTTTTGATACTTCCTGGGTCAGTCCATCTTTTGACAGTCGGTTAATGGCGTCACGCACGGGTGTGGATGAAACCTGAAACCGCTCCTGAAGTTCCCGATTGGTAAGCTTATCGCCCATTAAAATCCTACCAGACAGAATATCTTCCTTCAGAATGTTGTAGATCTGTTCACTGAGTGTCTGTTTAATGATTTTTTCGGGCATAGCCCCCGCCTCCTTCTTTTCTTAATTGTTTTTCTTATTTTCTTTATTCTGTTGTACTGTTATCAGTGCATCACGCATGGATCCACTTACTTTTTTCATGATACTACAATTTTAGCAAACGGTCAAAATATATTTTCAAAATTGCCCCTCGCATTCTTTTTCCGTATCACAACTACAGGTGTATCCGCCCGTCACACATTTCCCGTTTTTTTCTTCCTGTCCCATCCTTCTGCGCCATCAGGGTCGGCTTCTTTTTTATTTTGCATAATTTTTTTTAAAATAACCATTGACTTTTGTGCAAAATAGTGTATTATATGAATTACAAGATATGTGATGCATCACGCATCACGCATCAAACATCATCTGTAGAACCAGCCGCCAGCGGTTGCTGCAGATGTATGATCGTGCAAGACATGTCAGAGGGCCCTGACGGTTTGACGCAACGTGAACCTCAATTCACACATTACAAAAGGAGGTGTATCTCATCAACCGAATACTCCACATGATCATCAAACTTGTGGGAGCTATCAATGATCTGTTATGGGGAGATTTAATTATCCTGGAATTCTCAGGGGGAGAAGTTCAGTTTGGTCTTTCTCTTCTGGTATTGATCCTTATTCCAGCGGGTTTATACTTTACATTTAAAACTAAATTTCTTCCATTCCGCCTGTTCCCGGAAATGATCCGGGTCACACTGGAAAAAGACGAAGCAAAAAAAGATGAAAACTCTATATCCGGTGTTCAGGCACTGATCGTTGCTACCGCTACCCGCGTAGGTATGGGTAACTTAGCCGGTGTTGTTGCTGCTATCTCATTTGGCGGCGCAGGAGCTGTTTTCTGGATGTGGCTGACCGCACTCATTGGTTCTTCCAGCAGCTTCGTAGAGTCTACCCTGGCACAGATCTACAAAGAAAAAGACCCACTCTACGGCGGTTATCGCGGCGGTCCTGCCTATGTAATGGACCGTATCCGACTGGTGACAAAAATCAAACGAGAAGATGCTTTCGTAAAGAACGTAAAAGAAGAAGCCGAATATGTGGCAGATGATGAACAGACTTATTACACCCGCGGTTGTAAATACGGTCTTTTAGGAACCGCATTCGCACTCTCCGGACTGCTTTGCTGGGCAGGTATCAGCCAGGTAATCGGAAACTCCGTTACCACTTCCTTCCAGAACGCATTCGGTATCCCGCAGGTTGCAACTGCTACCATTCTGGTAGCTATGTCCGCAGTCATCGTTCTTCGCAAGAACGCAACTGTTAAGGTTTTAGATATGGTAGTTCCTGTTATGGCAGGCGCCTACTTCTTAGTAACTCTGTTCGTTATCATTAAGAACATCACCCTGCTTCCATCTGTTATTGGAAACATTTTCTCCCAGGCATTCGGTATCAGACAGTTTGCCGGCGGCGGACTTGGTGTAATCGTAATGAACGGCGTAAAGCGCGGACTTTTCTCAAATGAAGCAGGTAGTGGTTCTGCTCCATGTGCTGCAGCCGCAGCAGAAGTCAGCCATCCGGTAAAACAGGGCCTTATCCAGGCACTTGGTGTTTTTATCGATACATTAGTGATCTGCAGCTGTTCCGCATTCCTGATGCTTTTAGCTCCGGCTGAAAAGATCGAAGGTCTTATGGGAATGGACCTTTTACAGGCAGCTATGAACCATCACCTTGGATATGCAGGCGTTGTATTTATCGCAGTTGTACTCTTCCTGTTCAGCTTTTCCACTTTCCTTGGCATTCTCTATTATGCCCGCTGCAACGTATCTTACGTATTCGGCGATACCTGGAAAGCTCAGACAGGATACAAGATCTTTTTACTGATCATGCTCTTTATCGGCGGCGTGGCAGCCTATGAATTTGTCTGGGAACTTGGCGACCTTGGCGTAGGCCTTATGACAGTATTTAATCCTGTCTCTTATACACATCTCCGAGCCCACGAGACGCGTAGTAATCTC
>OWJB01001014.1_pt1 | contig 12887 bp, 15 predicted proteins | sample 1732861 | NCBI WGS metagenome assembly OWJB01 (sample SAMN05065762, study PRJEB22554) | human gut metagenome | biome: ENVO:2100002; feature: ENVO:00000062; material: ENVO:00002003 | host: Homo sapiens | place: USA
GTCGGCAGCGTCAGATGTGTATAAGAGACAGAAATGACTGTCCTATGTGTTAAAAAGATATTTTTCTGCAAATTTGATGTAGGATTCAAATCGTTTTGCATCGCTACTATCTGTAAATGCAATTGTTCGATATTCTATATCTTGTATATTATTCAAAACATAATTTCGTTTGTCATAGTTCTTTCTTGTTCCAGCCCCGAATGGTTCGGGTAATAGGGATGTCATTCTATATGCTATATGCTTACTTGTTCCAAATAAAACATATTTATTAAATTTCTTGTTCCTGAGCTGATATACGCCACTTCCTAATGGAGCGTATAAATATTCTCCCTTTCTTGGATCCGGAAAAGCTTTCCAATCGCTCCATCCTGTATTATATAATCTCTCAAACTCTTCCATAAATGAGAATTTAGTAGTTTGTTTGACCATCTAATTTTGTTTCTATCTCTTTGATTGACGGCATTGTTCCTTCAATTTTTTCAGGATAGAGTTTTTCAAGCTCATATTCGGATATTCCGAGAGGCTGACTACTTGATTCCAGCGCATATTGAGCCAACGTGTTGCTTTTCTGCTTGCAAATAAGTAATCCTATTGTCGGATTATCGCGCCCCTCCTTGCGAAGGAGATGATTACAAGCAACAACATAACCGCCTAATTGACCGGCATCAGCAAAGTCAAACTCTCCGATTTTCACCTCTACCACCACATAGCAAGACAATTTGAGATTGTAGAAAAGCAAGTCTATAAACTTTTCTTTCTCTGCTATTTGCAAACGATACTCTTTGCCTACATAGGCGAAACCTGTGCCAAGTTCCAACAAAAAGTTTGTGATATTGGTGAGCAATGTATCTTTTAGTAGTCGTTCATTGTATTTCCCTCGTAATCCCGTGAATGAGAAATCGTAGGGATCTCGTGTTAGTTCCTGCGCCAAATCGCTATCCATATCAGGAAGTGTACTCTTGAAGTTTGTCAGAGCCTTTCCGCTGCGTTCATACAGATTTGTACCCAGCACATTGAGCAATATATCTCTGCTCCAGCCGTTCTCCAATGTCTGGCGAACATAGAACAAAGCCTTATCTGAATCATTTGAGCATTTGTCAATGATATAGCGGTGATGTCCCCAAGGAATTGAGAACAAATCAGAGTATAATCTTTCCACAAGCTGTGGAAGATTTGCTCTTTCAGATTCTTCCACAACTTGTGGAAGATTTACAATCTGTTGGCTATAAAGAGTATAGAAACGTTTTGCGTAACGTATGGATGTCTCGGATAGTCCTTCCACATCAGGCATTTCATGACGCAAGTCACGACTCAGTGTAGCGTAGAATTTACTTCCATATTTGTTATCGGCTTGCTTTTCTTCAATATCTTTACCGAGTTCCCAATAATAGCGGAGCAATTCCCTATTTACTTTTATAGCTGCCTTGATTTGGCTGCCACGATAACGCTTTACAAGTTCCTTGACCCATAAAGTGTAATCCTTATCTAATATGCCGATAGATTTAACCATTTTATTTCTCCGTTTTTATTCACTAATTTTTAGTTCACCAGACATTAGCTGTGGGAGAAGCGTGTCACGCATCTTTGCCAACCTTGCATTTTCAAGACTGTTAGAAAGTATCGTTTTGATAAAAGGAAGAACTATGTCTCCATACCTTTTTACATACGGACTTTCATTTGAGTATATTGGAAGACACTCAATATCTTTTGTATTTATACCGGGGATTGCAGCCTTTCCTCCAATTGAATTTAATTGGTTCATAATGTATGGTGTACGCATATAAAAATATGCAAACGCATTATAAGCGTTATCCATTAAGTCCAAGATGAAGACATGCTCATTGATATACATTTCATTGAAAGGAAATCCTTCTCCAAAGATAGAAAAATTTGGAATAAAATATCCCGGTTTGCCTCCGTCTTTGTAAATCAATAGCTCATATCCATTTATCTTTCCCTTTTTTATAGTTTGAGCATATTCTTTTGGAATGTACTTTGTCTTAGAATAGTCATAATACCCCAATCCTTTGATATTTTCCGCCCCAATGCTTGGAACGCCTTCAAAGGTTGCACCACCTTTGGGTCTTTTTCCACTTTCTATATTGTGAGGTATATCTTCGATGTAAACTATTGGTAACTCTTTGGGGGTACTACCGAGAGCTGAATCTACAAATTCACCGCCTCTGAATGGCTCGAAGTCTACGAACCACGACTTGAACAACGCCTGCGCCTGCTGCTCTAAATTATCATTTATACGGCGGTTCAGCTCGATTTTCGAGTCTATGGAGGAAAGAATAGAGGCTATCCTATTTTGAGTTTCCAAATCAGGAACTTCAATTTCATAATTTGAGAACGAACTCTTGTTAATGATAGGCACAGCAGTAGAAGTTTTGCTAAGATAATTCAACTCTCTACCAACCAATGTCATAAGATAATAAACAAAATCCGCATTGAAGTTCTTATTGGGAATAATTGAGTTAAATTGCTGATTCGTAACAGTCGGTTCTTTGATCATTACCACCTTTCCCAAATCAGAGCCTATACAACTCACACATATAGAACGTGACGGAAGTAAACAATTTCTTACTTCATTTAGTCCTTGTTCTGTAAGTGTCTTAGTCGTTTTAGGGGCAGACTTATGAGAGAGGTCGTCTGAGGGGGTCAAGAAAGGTATATATCCATTATAGTTCTCCGCAACTGATGTCCTTGGTGTTTTTCCCGTAACAATTTTACCAATATCTGATATATGTATTTTCTTTAATTCCATAATACAAACATTTACGATACATTCGTTCTACATATAGCACTTGAGCATCAAATTAACCTAATCCGTTGAGCATTATCTAATCGCCTATGACAATAGGATATTATTCCCAATATTTCCAAAGCATCTTGTTCTTCTATATTCCATAAGACTTTAGGCTCGTGTGCTTCAGGATTTCTGAACATACCACACAATCCCTTTAACAAATTTGCGAAGCCAGAATGTTCATCCTTCTCGGATTTAGAAATAAAACTATTGATAATCAATACGGGGTTACTACTAAATACCTGTTCGATAAGTTTATTTCCATCTTCCTTCGAGCCCGACAAATCTCTTATTCTTTGGAATAATCCCTTATTTGCTTCAAAAACAGCATGAAAATAGTTGTTTTGCAGAAGTTCCGCCTTACAATAATTTAATATTTCAGAGTGAGCTTTACGCTTTTCTACTTCAACTTTTAGATTATTAGCTTTTATTTCTACATCTGTAATTCTACTTGCCTTTTGGGTCTTAGAAAATTTGCCATCTTCATTATATTTGTAGCCGCAAAAAGCAAGCTGCTGATTTATTTTATCTCTCAATGATTCAAAACGTTCCTTTTCAGACACAAAACGTTCTGGGGCAAGCGCCACGGAAATAAACGTAAAAACGCAATTTGAACATTTTGATTCATTACATGCTTTAGCAAAAGCATTGTAAAGTCGATATCGTTTTGTGTTTGTAGGGTCAACATCTTCAATACCTGATTGAATAAGGCATTTATGTATCTCCGATCCAGTCAGACCTTCTGATGTATCGCCCAAGACATTGGCAATACATTCGATTACTACTGGTGTCAAAATATGCTGTTCCATAAATGAGAATTTAGCAATTAAATTCGTTTATTTTTAGCTCGCCAGACATCAGCTTCGGGAGAAGCGAATCTCGCAAAGAAATGAATTTTTCATTTTGATCCGTATTCTTTATCATAACCTCTTTCATTTTCAAATAGAGGTTATTAAACTCAACTACAACATCAGATGTTGGGTATATTGTTTTTATAAGCGACAAATCATTATAGCCGAGCGATTGTCTGACTCCACCAATAGCTCTTAAAGCAACTTCGTCTTTGAACATAGCTGTTCTTTTGAAAAAGTCGAAGAAATACTGGTAATTAGGTTCACACTCAAAAACAACATAGACTGGGCTAACACAACCCACAAAGTCGAAAGTATTTAACCCGATTGAGCCAATGTTAATACGAGCTGGATTATAAGCAAATGATAAAGGGTTGACAATTAGATATTTTGATAAGTCTTTGCTAAATACTTGTTTGGTGAAGTATTCTTCTGACAATACCAATTCTCCTGAATTTATAGGAGACAGCACTGTCACATCTTCACGATTGCCAACCTTTTCTGTTCTTTGCTTTGTGACTTCACCTAAGCTAACAACTCTCCAACCTTTGGGTACCAATCCAAGCTCTGAATCTACAAATTCACCGCCTCTGAATGGCTCGAAGTCTACGAACCACGACTTGAACAACGCCTGCGCCTGCTGCTCTAAATTATCATTTCCTTGTCTGTTTTTCAGGAAAGATGAGCCACTGTTGTATGTCAAACAATACCACATGCTAATTTATGAATTTACGGTGTGAGAGTTTGACATTGTTTTGATTCACCATTGCATAGTGCATGGTAGTATCAATTTTGACATGACCAAGTAAGCGTTGCACTTGTTCCACAGGCATACCTTTGTCGATAGCCATTGTTGCCAATGTACGGCGAAACTTGTGAGGATGAACACGCACGATCTTTGCAGAGCGGCCAATTTTGCGCAGACGAGTTTCTACCCCCGAAATCTCCAAGCGTTTATGCGGTTTAGCTAAAGAGACAAAAAGAGCCTTATTTCTGTCTTTGCGAGAAGCTAAGTATTGTTGTAGATGAATCTTTGCACGGGCATTGAAGTAAACGATGCGTTCCTTGTTGCCTTTGCCAAATACGATACATTCACGCTCTGTGAAGTTGATGTCTTCTCGATTGAGTTTTACCAATTCGCCTACACGCATACCTGTTGAAGCCAGTAAGTCAATAATGGCAAGGTCACGGATTTTAGTGCAACTATCACGGAGTTGCTCGATATTCTCATCACTCAATACTTCCTTGACCTGTGTTCCTGTTTTCACCTTATGTATTCTGCGGACAGGACTTTTGACAATGTAGTCCTCTTCTTCGAGCCAAGCAAAGAACGAAGAAAAAATCCGGCGGATATTATCAATGGTCACTTTGCTTGATTTGTTTTTTCGCTGGAATACGGCAAGGTAGGCTCTAATATCCTCAGTTGTATAATCGGTGATCTTTTTAGGCATCTTCTTGAATAACTGCCGGATGGTAGAGCCGTAGTATTTGATTGTAGGAGTTGTGCAACCCTCCACTTGTTTCGCAGACAGAAATATGTCAAGCAGACGGTCGTTAGACGCTGCATTTTCGTGCAGTGTCTCGCCATCTTCGGTAATAGTGTATTGGCTTACGACTTGAAGCAATACGCTATTAAGGTGAGCAACTTGTTCAAAACTTAACACTTCTGCCATTGCGGTGCTGATTTCTTGAATTAATTTTTCTTTCATATTCTTCGTTATTATATGGTGAAACTAACGAAGAGTAGAAGCCATATCACTTGATAGTGAAGCCGATTTTTACCAATTGCTTGCGGATTTCGTCTTCGAGTGTGTGCGACTGTGCGAACAAATCAGAAAGCTCAGAAGTGAGACGCTCCATCTTTTCATGGAAAGGTTCACCGTCTTCCTCGACCTCAGCAATGCCAACGTAGCGTCCGGGGGTGAGGATAAAGTCTTGCTTCTCTATATCCTCAATAGTAGCAATCGCTGAGAATCCCTTTTCGGTTTCAAGCGTTCCGGCACGGAACCTCTCAAAAGTATCTGCGATACGTGCGATGTCATTGCCATGGTTCTCCGTTTCTTCTCCACAAGAGAGTTCGCGGTGTGTGCGGTCTTTCATATAGCCCATGTTACGAGCATCTATAAAAAGCGTCTTGCCCGGTTGTGCTTTCTTCTTTGTCAAGAACCACAAACAGCAAGGTATCTGCACATTATAGAACAGTTGGGATGGCATGGCGATAATACCTTCCACCAGATCAGCTTTAACAATGTTTTCACGAATGTCTCCCTCTGTGCCTTGTTGTGAGGATAGCGAGCCATTGGCAAGAACCAAGCCGATACGTCCGTTGTCCGCCAAGTGATACAACATGTGTTGCATCCATGCAAAGTTGGCATTCCCCTCTGGCGGTATGCCGTATTGCCAACGTGGGTCATCACGTAATTGGTCACCACCCCATTTGGAAATATTGAACGGTGGATTTGCCATTACGAAATCCGCTTTCAAGAATGGATGTTTGTCATCGTGAAAGGAATCTCCGAAACTATCGCCAAAATTGGCTTCAATTCCACAAATGGCAAGGTTCATTTGAGCCAATCTCCACGTGTTGCTGTTAAGTTCCTGCCCATAGACGGATATTTCGTTGATATTGCCTCGGTGTCGTTCTATGAACTTACTACTCTGCACAAACATACCGCCCGAGCCACAAGCCGGGTCAAAGATTTTACCTCTATAAGGCTGGATGACTTCGACGATGGTACGAACAACACAAGAAGGTGTGTAGAACTCACCACCTTTTTTACCTTCTTCACGGGCAAATTCTCCAAGGAAATATTCATATACACGTCCAAGCACATCACGAGCTTCCGAACCTGTAAAGTGGAGGTTGTTTTCAAAAATGTCAATTACGTTACCTAAGCGACGTTTATCAAGTTCTGGGCGAGCATAGTTTTTGGGAAGAATACCTTTGAGTTGCTTGTTCTCTTTCTCCAATGCTTCCATTGCCGCATCAACGACAACTCCGATTTCGGCAGTAAGCGAGGCATTAACAACTTTCTTCCAACGAGCATCGACAGGAACAAAGAATATATTATTGCCAATATACTCATCCGGGTCTTCCTCAAAGCCTTCACCTTCGGCAACAAGTTCATCGTGCTTAACTTTGAAGCAGTCGTTGATATATTTTAGGAACACAAGTCCAAGCACCACACTTTTATACTCGGCAGCATCAAGATTGCCTCGCAACTCATTTGCCGAATCCCATAGCGTTTGCTCAATGGTTTTCTTTACTATGTCCTTTGTTTTTGCCTTTTTTGCCATTGTCGTATATAAAAGCGAAAAACTCCGCCGCTATCCCTGCGAGGCTGACCAAAGCCCATAAGACAGCGAAGGAGTTTCGTATGTTGCTTTATCGTTTTGATTCTTCAGGTCATTAGCGCAGTTGTATTTTGATTGCAAAGGTAATACATTTTCCCCGGTTTTCCTTGCATAATCCAAGAAAAAGTATATGGGCATATGAAAAGATATAAAGATTGCCTATAAACTATCGAACATTGGTTAAATATGACATTTTGGCAGCAATTTGGCTAAATCATATTCTTGGTATGGTGTTTGACTTATATGAAACAGTAATTTAAAACGAACAGCAAATGAATAAAAGAGTTTATATTAGTGCAGACTATGATGAGGGTAGCGGTGATAGAAATGTAGTTAAGGAACTTAATAAATGGGGCACTGACAATTATCATAAAGTTGATTTTGTAGATATGGCAAAGGTTGTGTCTGGTAGTGTATCAGAAAATTCCGATTGTCGAAAATGTGACTTAAAATCTGAATTTAACAGCCAGATTAATGCTTCTTCAGCAGTTATTTTTGTCATAGGTGATAAAACAGCAAGTCGTACCGCTGGATCTGGATGCGAAAGAATGTACAAAGAGTGGTTTCTATGTAATTGTGCTCCATACAAGCATAATTCCAGCGGTTTAAAAACTTGCAAACATATGAATACATCTCCTTCTGATCCAAATGGTGATTTTGGTTATATCAATTCGTGCTCGTATCTTCGCCATGAATTTGAACAGGCAAAAAAACGACGCAAAAAGATCATAGTGGTGTATAATTCATTGTATAAAAGGGAAAGTTGGTTGCCAAGTTATATGTACGAATATAAAGATGTTGCAGTGCCATTTTGGGTGTATGATAGTTGTGGGAACAAGGTTGGAAACTATCAATTTATAAAGAAACAACTCGGATATGAATAAACATTGTCGGCAAATCTGTTCATATACATTTGCCATAACTACTGGCTGTTTCTCTTTTATTCCAGAAGAATTTTTCTCAGATGTTTATTCTTGGGCTTTCCTTTCTGAGTATTGGAGCGATGCAATTAATCGGATTCTATTCTTATTGTTGGTTGGCATCCTTACAGGAGGAATCGTATTTGTATGGAAACGTTGTCGTAAAAGAATCACAATTAGTGGTTCGAATTACAAAATAGATGTAGAATATGGGGATATTTTAGAACAAACAAAATGCAAAAAGGTAATCAATTTTGATGAGTGCTATACCACAGAAATTGGTGATGCAATCCATCAAATCAAACCAACTTCCTTATGCGGACAGTTTTTGCAGAAACATACAGTAGATATATCATCTTTGTTGTCCAACAATAGTCTTAAGCCAGCAAGAAAACACTCGGAATATAATGGGGAAATATGCTATGAATCAGGATCTTTACTACCTTATGGTGAATTCTTGCTTATGGCCTTTGGAAAGTTAGATAAAAATGGTCGAGCCGTTATGAGTAGAGATGAATATTTATCTTGTTTAAATACCTTTTGGAAAGAAATAGATAAGTATTATGCGCAAACCGACGTAGCAATTCCCGTTCTGGGGGCAGGTTTGACACGCTTTGAGGGAGAAATACTTTCACAGCAACAATTGGTAGACATAATAATTTATTCATATCAATTAAGCCCGTATAAGATAAAATCACCCAATACGCTTCGTATCATCTGCAGAAAGAATGATGATTTTTCTTTGGATAAAATTGGAGGAAACCTATAAAATTGCATAAGGAGAAAATGTTAATTACGAATTTTACATTTTCCCCTTATGTCATAACCCATAATAGGGAATGTTTTTGCAAAGTCATCATATATTTGATGGAATATAAGTTTGATTTCAGTTTCCTTGTTACAGAAATAAAATAGTGATATTAAAATGGTGCTAAATTGCAAAACTATTCTTTTATATACGCTATAAAGTATAGTAAACCAGTATATTATAAAATTATATATCTTGTCGAACAGCATCCTGTCTTTGGGTTTGACCTCCACAATCTGCATCATTCCGTTGAGCACGTCGTGTTTCACGCTCTCGATGATGTTCTTGGACTCCTTGGGGTTGAACCCGTCCGCCTCGAATGCCGCCTTTATCCTCGCGAGGACTTGGGCGAACTGCCCGTACTTTATCCCGATGCTTGACATCAGGGCTGATGAGGTGTATTGCAGGCTGCGGTACTTCTCCCATTCAAGCTGCTTGATGGTGAAGCCCGTCACGACCTTCATGTTCGCCTTTCCAGTGCGCACACCGGGCATAGATGGAACCGTAGTCCTCCTTTCCTGACTTGGATGATTTGATGAAGATGAAATCCATACGCGATATATCTTGGTTACTATGGTACAAAGGTACAAAATATATCCTGAAATATGGTATCAAATAGTACCAATATTTTCTAAAACCGTGAAATTTCGTGAGTATTCAAACCCAATGGAAACATCTTCAAATAACTGATATACAAAGATAACCTATTAAACGGAATTTCACTGAATATATTTAGTGAATAGTGGTCAACTGGCGGATTACACGCCTGTATATGATCTGGTAGTAGAGTATCCCTTCCTTGCCCGAGACAATCGAGGAACGAAATTTTACCTTGATGCTTGCCATAGGCTTACGGATTACTATGGCTGTAGTATCAGACTGCTAATTTGCTTAATAGTCTTTTTCAAAATATTTGTTCTCATCCAGTGCTTTGAGCATATCGATGAATACATCTAATGGATTTAATTACATAGCGAAGATTTGGTAGAAGCACAAAAAACTGCCGAATATTTATATTGTAAACGTGAATTTTACAAGAATCGTCCAATATAAAATTGTTTTTTCTGCTTTCAGAATATTTTCCAGATTCGTCATTGGAAACATTCTACAAAAGTGGATCCTAGAATGAAAGGCGGGAAAATCCGGAAAATCGTAGATGAGCTGACTGATATGCTGTTCCCGACAGACATGAAAATGGAAATAAGGCTCAAAGGCATGTGCACCAAAGGGCGACCCTCCGACCGGAACAATCCCCAAAAAAGGATTTATCTTGGCACCAACTCCCATTTGGAATAGCAATAGATACAAAATGAAGAAAGAGCTTGGACAAATGCGAATATTTCCTTAATTTTGCTTATTCTATTCCACAAATACCAATTTGTAGCAACCATGATTAAAAATTTATATCTAAATAATTTCACATGCTTTGAAGAGGGCAACCTTGCTTTCTGCAAAGGCATCAATGTCTTTATAGGCCGTAACGGTACGGGAAAAACCCATATAATGAAATGCCTTGCGGCTTCCATGAAGGCCAACTCGCTTTTCGAACAGTCAACTTCCAAAACAAAAGACAAATTCGGAGACCTGCTTACAGAAAAGCTGCTTGGATATTTCAAGCCTGATACGTTAGGACACCTTGTATACAAATACGGTTCCGGCTCTGCTTCTGTAAAAATAACACTGGATTCCGGTGAACTTGCCTGCACTTTCGGTGAAAAGGCATCGCTGGCAAAATCCGACAACAACACTTATATAGACCAACCACATTTCATATACATCCCTCCGAGAGAAATGTTTTCATTGTTCGAAGGCTTCATAAGCCTGTATGAAAAAAGGGAGATCTCATTTGATGAGACCTATCTTGATCTGGCAAAGGCCATGGATGCGGCACCATTGAAAAAGGAGGCTCTGAAAGAGGTCATGAATATGCTTGCCCCTGTGCTGAAAAAGTGGAACATAAATGTCGTGAGAAAAGGAAACCGCTTTTATGTAATCGATGATGGAAAAGAATATGAAGCGCATCTGGTAGCGGAAGGACTGCGAAAGATGGCTACCATCTTGTATCTTTGTATTAATGGTGAACTGAAACCGGAAAGCATCCTGTTTTGGGATGAGCCAGAATCAAACATGAACCCCGCCTTGATTTCAATCATAACAGACCTCCTTTTAGAACTGGCGAAAAAATACAAGGTACAGATATTTGTATCCACACATGACTATCTGCTGTCACACAAGTTGTCCATGATGGCGGAATACGCACCGGAAGAAAGCCCTGAGATACGTTTCTTCAGCCTGTACAAAACAGAGCACAAGGTAGAAGCAGAGGTGGCTGATAAACTAGTGAACGTAGACCATAATCCGATATTAAAAGAATATTCAGCATTTTTTGATTTGGAAAACGACTATATGAACAGATACAATGAAAGAGTTTAATGAAAGCGGACTTCTGTTCAGATTCAGCGATCAATGGGAAGTGTATCAACTGGACAAAGAAGCTGATTACCGAGAAAAAATCTGCAAAAAGGTTCCTGAAACAAAAAGCATAGACTTTGTCGGATTCAATGAAAGCAAGAACATTCTACTTTTTATAGAAGTAAAATCTTTCAGAGGATACGGTGACCGTACAAACATACAGCGCCTGACAGGTGAAAACGATGACATCACAGTCGAAGTGGCCCAAAAGGTCAGGGACTCGCTGGCCGCCATAATAGGAGGCGCAAGACATTCGACAAACCTGCCCGACAAATGGAAAAAATATATAGACCACCTGAATAAGGAAAAAAAACTAAAAGTAATAGCCTGGGTAGAGTTGGATGTTTCAACGGAAAACCTTCTGAAACGGGCTAATTTCAATATAGGTACCCGAAGAAATGCACTGAGAAAACGCCTTACGTGGCTTACTTCAGACATACAAATACTGAATACCAAAAGCTACAATAACGAACTGGAAGGCATGGAAGTCTCAGTAGTTAACTGACCATTCTGAAACGAAGTCATCCATAAAGGCGGCTTCGTTTCAGTCTTTTTAATTCTCCATACAATTCACTTTCATCGTTCTCTTATCGATAAAAGTCCAATACCGGTATTACCGACAACTTATCCAATGCCCCATTTTTGTGGCTGAATATATCTATCCGGTCATATTCCCTTTTGGAAATATAATGGACAAGTTCCCTTATCAAGGGGATAAAAGCATTAAGCACATTGTCATTAGCATACATAACATTCATTTTTTAGTTTTTGGCAAAGATAAGCCATTCAGCAGACACAACATTTACGATTCCTGACATTAATTTACTGATTTCTGTTCAGAATTACATATATATTTTAAAAGAATACAAGCATCCACTACTCTTGACAATTCATAATAATCATAAAGGCCAAGTTACCCCCCCCCTGCTTTCTTAGTCATTATATATAGCTGAATATGTCATGACAGCAACAGTATGGATGAGAAAGACACCTATATGTCGCCTCTCCAGAACCATGCTAATGAGCTATTTATTGAGCATAAGGACTTTGCTGTAGTGTAAACGGAAGTGTAGGCAGAACCTATGAGGTGATTCAGAATTCACGGAACAGGAAGTACGGAACCACATCACGCGCTACGGCATCGACCGTGTCAGCAACACTGCTAGGGAGGTGGCCAAGGACATGGCTGCTGAAGGGTTTACAACTATGACACAGCAAAAAAATCCAGTCTTCGAGATGCCGAACAGTAAAGTACTAACTAATAAGGGGGCTGTCTCAAAATAAACTTGAGATGGCCTTTTTTTTTTGGGGGGGGGGTATTTCAGATTGAGATTATTTGTATTGTCTTCTCCATCTGTCTGATTTTGGATTTGTACTTCTTTTCTTCTGGAATTGCGACTTCGGAGCAATGTCTCTGCACTTCTCTGAAGGGCGCAGTTTCTGTCGGACAAAACAGTTTTTGTCTGACGGAAACACAACTTGCCCTGTTCGTTTGAACAGAGAATCCTCATAAATTCGGATTACCGTACGGCGTGAGCTGTGTACCGTGAACCGATTAAGGAGGGATGTATTCCGACAGTACAAAACTACTCCGGTTTTATTCATTATGGGGATAGGATTATATGACTTATAATGACGGGTAATGCCATATGATGACAATCCGGTTTAAAGAC
>OWJB01001041.1_pt1 | contig 12726 bp, 10 predicted proteins | sample 1732861 | NCBI WGS metagenome assembly OWJB01 (sample SAMN05065762, study PRJEB22554) | human gut metagenome | biome: ENVO:2100002; feature: ENVO:00000062; material: ENVO:00002003 | host: Homo sapiens | place: USA
TGTTTTAACATATTTCCCCCACTTATCTTTGCATTGCCTTGACAGCCTTTATAGTAGCGCAGAAATCTTCTTTTCCAAAGCCAAGTTCCATTGCCTTGTCATATACCTGCTTTGCAGCGTTTTCTCCTTGAAGCTTTAATCCACTCTCCTTTGCCATATTCATGCAGATATTCACATCCTTGTACATGTTTTCAATCGAAAAGGCAGTGGTGTAATCCTCATTTTTGATTGGCACATTTTTGGAATCCAGATAAAAGTTCTGTCCACCGCCATATGAGATAGCTGTAGTATAGCTTTCTATATCTATTCCATATGCCCTTGCAAGTGTCAGTGTCTCATTTACACCATTTTGAATCTGTGATACAAGCGCGTTATGGCAGATTTTCATGACCAGACCTTTTCCGTTTCCACCCATCCTGATGATATTTTCTCCCATATAGGAAAGAATCGGCATAGCCTTCTCACATGCTTTTTCATCTCCACCGACATATATTCCGAGCTTTCCTGCAATAGCAGCAGGCTTCGATTTCACAACCGGTGCGTCCACAAACTCTGCGCCCGTCTTCTTTACCATTTCAGAAATCTCCACAGAAACAGATGGATCTATCGTGCTCATATCAATACAGAGCTTTGTATCATCAAGTGCCGGTAAAACCTCCTTATAAACAGCCATCGAATGCTCTGACTTTGGAACCATTGATATAATTACGTCTGATTTTTCTGCCAGCTTAAGCGAACTGCTGCAGCCGATTGCACCCTTGCTCTCCAATAGCTCTACCTTCTCCTTTACGAAATCAAATACATATACCTCATCATCATGCTTCTTCACTATATTCTCACTCATGGACTCCCCCATGATTCCGAGTCCTACAAATCCAATTTTCATTGCCTACAAACACCTCCCTGTTTCATCTATTCTGTAACTGTATTATCCCATGCATTCTGGAATGTCTCAAGTCCCTGTCTGGTATATGCATGTTTGATACTGTCCTTGTATACTGCAAGGCCTGTTGTAACGATATCTGCTCCTGCAACCGCACAGTCTACAATCTGCTTAGGTGTACGGATAGCCGCACAGATAATCTGTGTCTTTCCCTTATATCCATAATTGTCATAGATATCTGAAATAGCCTGAATGTACGCTTTACAATCCTCTCCATTTGCCTCTTTCCAGCCGATGAAAGGTGAAACAAAAAGCGAATTATTCTTTGCCGGCAGAATAGCCTGTGCTGGTGAGAATACGAGTGTCACATTTGTTCTGATTCCCTCTGCCTCGAGTCTTCTTGCTGCCTGAATACCGGCCTCTGTGCACGGAATCTTGATAACAAAGTTGCTGCAGATAGCTGAAATCTTTCTTGCCTCTGCTACCATCTCATCTGCATCATCAAGGTGTGGGTTGATTTCAACGGAAATAGGGAATTTCTCGTATCCCTCGATTCCTTCCGCCTTAACCCAGTCTGCCATCTCACTGATTACAGTAAGGAAAGGCTTTCCGCTTACCATTATGTGGCGTGGATTTGTTGTCACTCCATCAATACCAAATGTATGGTAGGCCTCCTTGATTTCTTCGATTTTTGCACTGTCCAGAAAATACTTCATGATTGCTTCCTCCTTGATAGTTAGTTAAATTTGTTAATTAATTGTTGTAAAAAATATAAGCCGTTATGTTTTTCTCTTGGCTTCTGTTTGTATTATATTACTATAGCATTGACTTTTCAATAGTATATAACGTTGCAAAAGCATTTTCAGCTATTTGTTTAAATTTATTAATCATTTTTTGTGCAATATGCAATAGCCATAAAAAATAAGCAGATAAAACTACTTTTTATTATAAAAAACCACCCGGAACTTTTTTTGCGTTCCGAGCGGTTTTTTAGTTAATCCTGTGATTGTACAGCTCTATCCTTATATGTCAGCTATTATTATCTACTTGCTACAGCTCTTCCTCTACCATGCTCTTCTCTCTGTTGAACGCATCATAGATACATGGAATTACTATAAGCGTAAGGATGGTTCCGTATACGAGACCTCCTATTATTGCGATTGCCATCGGCCTTATCATATCTGAGCCATCTCCGATACCTATCGCCGATGTAAACATTGCGAGGATGGTGGTCATCGCTGTCATCAGTATTGGACGAAGCCTTGTACGGCCTGCGTCTATGATTGCCTCATGCTTGCTCATGCCCTCTCTCCTGGCCTGATTGATGTAATCAATGAGCACGATTCCATTATTTACAATGAGACCTGCCAGCATGATAAAGCCAAGCATTGATATGATTCCGAGCTCATTTCCCGTGATGAAAAGAGCTATAAATCCTCCTGTAAACGCAAGAGGTATACAGAACATGATAATAAACGGTGAAAGCAATGACTGGAACTGCGCCACCATGATAAGATAGATAAATATCACTGCAAGCACAAGCATAAGTCCAAGCTGACTCATTGACTCATTTATTGTCTCATCCTCGCCCTCCATGTCTATTGAATAGCCATCAGGAATGCTAAGTTTATCAATTTTTGATTTAATTTTATCGCTTAGTAATGTTACATTATGGTTTTCATCAACCGCACCTGATACTGTAATATATCTTGTCTGAGCATCTCGATGAATGGTACTTAGTGTCTGTTCCTGCGAAATAGTGCAGATATCACTGAGCGGAATCTCCTTTTCACTGCCATCATTATCCTTATAGGTAAATGTAAGGTTTTTAATGTCGTCCACAGTCACATCAGACTGCTCTGCAGATTGTAGGTATACCTCATAGTCCTTTATGTCGGTCGTAATGGTTGTTGCACTCTTTTGAGATGATATCTCACCGGATACGAGCTGGTATACCTGAGCCACCGTATAGCCATACTTTGCTGCTTTTTCCTTATCCACAGTTATCTTAAGCTCATTGATTGTATCTCCAAGACCGTCATCTATATCTGTCACTCCATTTGTGTCCTTAAGGATATCTGCCACATCACCCGCAAGCTTCTGCAACTTGTCTATATCATTACCCTTAATCCTGACAGAGAGACCACTTCCGAAAAACTCTGATGAGTCCATAGCCTGCGAAGATGCTGTTACCTTGCAGTCCAGATTCTTTGTGCGTTTTTCAATTTCATCTATTACCTTATCCGATGAAACATCCGACTTCTCATCAAGCAATATATACATGCTCACGCTGTCGCTTCCTGAGCTCATCAGGTTCATGGTCGAGCTGCCGCCTGCTGTAGCTCCTATTGTGTCTATGCCCTTTATATCAGATATTTTGTCCATGACCTTATCAGACAGCTCTGTAAGCTGCTTGAAGTCGAGCTTTTCGTCATCCTTTGCCTCTATGGTAAGTGAAATCTGATTTGACTCCATGTCCATATCCATAAATGTCATTCCCCTTGACATGCAAAGTGCGCCACTGCCGACTAAAAGCACTACTGCCGCAATAAATACCACCGGCTTAAATCTGAGACATGTGCCGAGCACATTTCCATACCAGTTCTTAAAACGGTCAAACCATGGATGCTTTATATCCTTCGTCTTTTTGAGCATGCCTGAAGCAATTGCCGGTACAAATGTGAGTGCCACTACAAGAGATGCCATAAGAGTAAACGCTACTGTAAGTGCCAGGTCTACAAAGAGCTGTCTCGTGATTCCATCCGTAAAAATAATCGGCGCGTACACACTTACCGTGGTAAGTGTAGAGGCAAAAATGGCTCCTGCCACCTGATTTGCACCCTCAACAGCCGCCTTCTTTACCGAATATCCCTCTCCCCTTAATCTGTAGATATTCTCGATTACTACGATTGAATTATCCACCAGCATTCCTATTCCAAGCACAAGTCCCGACATAGAAATGATATTTAAGGTGATATCCGTAAAATACATAAGCACCACTGCCACAATAACCGATAGCGGTATAGATGCTGCGATAACAAGCGTTGGCTTTATATCCTTTAAGAACAAAAGCAATACGAAAATAGCAAGTATTGCTCCCACTATCATATTTTCCATAACACTCTTTACTACCATGTCGATGTATACGCCCTGATTCATGAGCACTGTGGTGTGTAATCCGTCGTTTTCCTTTTCCAGCGAATCAAGCTTGTCCAAAAGACGGTCTGTGACGTCTCCTGTAGAGTAGCCGGTCTGCTTCTCCATGGAGAGCATTATTCCGGGATTACCGTTGACTATCGCATATGTCTCATCCGAATTGTCAGTCATCTCAACATCTGCCACATCACCGACATGAATAGGAGCTATTCCATCAAGCTTCATATCCATAAGCACTAGATTTGTTAAATCATCAATTGATTTTATCTCATCTCCCACCTGTACTATGTACTGCGTGCCATTTGAATCATTTACATAGCCTGCAGGCATATCAAAGTTCTGTGCGACGAGCAGCTGCGAGAGTGAGTCAATTGTTAAAACTGCATTTAAGTTTGACTTGTCAAGTGCATCATCCTTACTCTTTTCAAGCTCCTTTTTTGAGCTGTCAAGAGATGCCGCTGCTGTTGCAAGCTGTGCCGACTGCTGTCCTATGCTTATCGAGCTGATGGCTGCCTGACTGTTTAGATTATCATAGGCATCTAAAAGTGCTGTCTCTCCTTGTGCTATCCGGTCAAGCCCGCTTTGGCACTGCTCTATACCTGTATTCACCTGAATGAGAGTCTGTGCTATCGCTGACGCTGCCGCAGGCAGATCATCTGCTGTGTTTACCTTGATTCCAAGCGTCGAGAGACCTGAAAACTGTGTTGCAATCTGCTTATTAACCTGCTCAAGTTGCGCTTTGAGTGCTGTGCCCGCTTCACCCGGTGCATTTGCGCCCTCTTTGAGTGACGGAATTGTCTTTGTATATGTATCACTATTCATGAAGTCTGAAAGAGCTGACTGAATTGTTTCAAGCTGGCTCTTCTGCTCATTTAAGCTTGAAAGTGTACTCTCTAGCTGAGTCTTCTGCTCTGCAAGCTTTGCCTTTTGCTCCTTTAGCGTATCCACTCCCGCGCTCATCTGATCCGATGCAGATGCGATTGCGTTTTGTCCGCTCTCTATCTTTGCGCTTGCATCATCCATCTGACTTTTTGCATCATCAAATTTCTTTGAAACGGCATTATTTATTTTCTCATTGAGCGCATCTATCTTGGCCTGATTCATCGTGACCTGTATCTGCTCGGTGAGCTCACCTGTCGCAGTCACTGATGCGACTCCCTCTGTACTCTCAATTGCAGGCTTTAGTGTGTTTTCCACAAAGTCTGTGATTTCCGACTTGCTTTTCCCATCCATATCCACAGCAGTCATCATGATTGGAAGCATGTCCGGATTTATCTTCATAATGGTCGGAGTACCCACTCCATCCTTCCAGCCAGCCTTGACCTGATCTATTTTCTGCTGCATCTCTATCACTACAGAATCCATGTTGGCATTCTGCTCATACTCGCATGTCACCAGAGAATAGCTGTTATATGACATTGAGCTTACATTTTTGATATTGGACGTAGTTGCCATAGCTGCTTCAAGCGGCGCGGTGACATCGCTCTCCACCTCCTGTGGACTTGCTCCCATATCTGTTGTCACGATAAGTGCATACTGAAAGCTCATATCCGGCAGCAGATCTGTCGTCATCCTGCCAAGCGATACAACACCGAGTACTATTACCAGCAATACTCCTACAAGTACAGTAAAAGGCTTTTTTACACTATATCTTGATATCATCTGACCCCTCCTTCTTCTTTTCCTTGATAATATCCTGCCTTAGTTTGATAGACATTGTGATTACTACGATTTTCACAATAAATTTAATTCGCTGTTATACTTTTATTATACAATGTGGCGGATTGCAACTCAATTGGTTTATACTTTTTTAAGAGTTTTTAACAATAAAAAAGACACCAAATTATACGATTAATATAATTCGATGTCTTTAAATGTCTTTAAATATCTTTTATTTTAGCTTCAAATGCCCTCTTCCTCAATCTCATCCTCATCATCATTGATACCTGCAACAGCACTTGTAACGGCTCCGATTACAGCGACAAGCGCAAAGATGATAACTAAAAAAATAACTATAAAGAATGCTACTAAAAAACCTGTATCTGTCATATAATTTACCCCCATAGCTGTCTCACAGCTTCTTTAAAATATAGTTTTAGTTTAACACACTTGTCTGTAAATAACAATATCGTAAAGGGCTAAATTATTGACTAAATATCGACTAAAATATTGATTTATGAAATTGCTCAGTCCTTGATCTGCATACCGTTTGCATCCATATGATAGCCTTCAGTCATGATCAGCTTTGATACCGGAACTATCTCATAACCCATGTCCTGCAGCTTCGTGAGCATCTCATCGAGTGCCTGCGAGGTGTATTTTGCGCCTAGATGGCAGAGTATTATCGAGCCACAATCCAGGCTTTTGTGATTGCACACTGTATCTATAATGTTTTGCATACCATAGTTTTTCCAGTCGAGTGAATCCACATCCCACTGGATTGGATAATAGTCACAGCCATACACTGTGTCAATCAGTTCATTGTTGTACGAGCCGTATGGCGGTCTGAATACCTTCATATCCTTTCCGGTCAGCTCCTTGACCTTTTTGTGCACATCCATTATCTCTGTCTTCATCTCGCCTGCAGTGATTGTTGCCATATCATAGTGGTGCTCACTGTGATTTCCGGGCTCATGCCCTTTTTCAACCAGCGTCTTTACACATTCAGGATTATCACTCACAAACCCTCCTGTCATAAAAAATGTAGCCTTTACGTTGTGCTTGTCAAGTGTCTCCATCATACTGTCAAAATCCTCTGCTCCCCAGGCACAGTCAAATGAAAGGGCTATCTTTTTTTCTGTTGTCTGAACCGAATATACAGGCAGCTTTCTGTCCCCGAACTGACTCACAGCACTGCTAAGTGTCTCCATCACCTCTATATTTTTCAGCTGCGATATGTCATACTCTCTGCCATATAAAGCGCCTGTAATAAGAAGCGCCGACAGCAGCACTCCAAAAAGGAATCTGTGTCGGCGTTTCTTTCGTTTTGTCCCATTATGTAGTTTTGTATTTTGCATGTATGCTCTGTATTCACTCATGCTATATACTATTCTTTATTATCACAAATTATGAATAATGAAATAACTCTATTTCAGTTCTTCTGCCCTTCCGATAAACTCAAGCACTACCTCAATCGACTGATGCGCAGCCTTCTCCGCAAAGGTCTGGTAGTCTGTCTCGCCGCCATCGCCGTCTGATATTGAGCGAAGAATGGCAAATGGCACCTTGTTCACATAGCACACATGACCGATGCTGCCTCCCTCCATCTCTGCTGCGATTGCATCAAAGGTATTCGAAATATAATCCTTCTGCTCCTTTGTGGCAATAAACTGATCTCCTGTTGCGATATTGCCCTTTTTGTAGTGGATATTCCTGTCAGCTAAGCATGAGCACATAAGCTCCACCATTTTTGTATCTGCCGGAAGCAGAATCATATTGATGCCTGAGAGAAGTCCCTTCGGATCTCCAATTGGCGATGTATCCATATCGTGCTGCAGCACGTTTGTGGCTACTGCCACGTCAAGCACATTTAAGTCCTTTGTCAAAGTTCCTGCCACTCCGATATTGACAATCATATCTACATCATATTTCAAAATCATGGCCTCTGCACATATTGCCGCAAATACCTTTCCTATTCCGCATTTTGCCGCAACTACATACTGATCACCGATTTTACCCTCAACAAACTCCACACCGCTGTAAACCTCTGTCTGTGTGTCTGTCATCTGAGCCTTTAAGTCATCGACCTCCATCTGCATTGCACCAATTACACCTATTGTCATTTTATTTCTCCATTCTGTTTACTGTGGATAAGTAAACTCCATATTTGTCTGACTCTCAAGCACCTTAAGATATGCACGGCACTCCTTCTTTGCCTCGTCAAGTGACAGATTCTCGTAATGTCCGCACTCTATGGCTGATGCACCAAATACCGGTCCATCATACTCTAGTATCTGCTTTAAGACCTCTTTGGTGATTTCAAAAACCTTCCCCGGCTCGACATCCCTCACTACGAGGTAGAAGCCTGTCTGACAGCCCATCGGTCCAAAATATACCACATCATCTGCAATCTCAGAGTTTCTCACACATGTTGCAAACATATGCTCCACTGAGTGCATAGCTGAATTGGACATATAATCGCCTGCATTAGGTTTTCTTGTACGAAGGTCGTATGTGACGATTTCTCCGTCTTTTCTTGAAATATAAAATCCAGGTTTAAGAATATTATGATTAATTGTAAAGCTTTTAATTCTTTCCATAAAAATGTTTCTCCTTACTTAGTTGCTGTCTCAAACTGCTTCAGATAATCCTCAAATACACCTAGTGCGTCATCCACAGGCTTTGGTGTGCTCATATCAACACCGGCACTCTTTAGCAGCTCGATTGGATTCTTCGAGCATCCACCGCACAGGAAATTTCCTATATACTTATCCACAGCAGGCTTTCCCTCCTCAAGTATCTTTTTTGAAAAAGCAACTGCTGCCGAATAGCCTGTCGAGTACTGATATACATAGTACGGTGTGTAGAAATGCGGTATGCGCATCCACTCATATGATATCTCATCATCCACGCGCATATCCGGTCCGTAGTACTGCACATTCAGCTCATGCCATAGCTCATTTAGCACATCCTTGGTAACCGGCTCGCCCTTTTGCATTTTCCGGTGAGCTATATGCTCAAACTCTGCAAACTGCGCCTGCCTGAAAAGTGTCGTCCTGAAGCCGTCCAGAAAATGTGTCATGAGATATTTTCTCTCATTCTCATCCTCACAATGCTCAAGCATATAGTGCATGAGAAGTGACTCATTGCAGGTGGATGCAACCTCTGCCACGAAAATCAGGTATCCCGCGTAGGTGATGCTCTGATGCTCATTTGAATAGTATGTATGCATAGCATGTCCCATCTCATGAGCCAGTGTAAATACACTGTCCAGATTGTCGGCATAGTTCAAAAGCACATACGGATGAGTGCCGTAAGCCCCCCAGGAATACGCACCGCTTCTCTTGTTCTCATTCTCATATACATCTATCCAGCCGCTCTCCATGCCGGACTTAAGTACGTTTACGTACTCATCTCCCATAGGCTCAAGTGCCTTTGCCACAAGCTTTTTCGCCTCATCATAGGTGTAGGTGGTCTGTACATTGTCCACAATCGGTGCAAACAAATCATACATATGCAGATGCTCCACACCAAGAAGCTTCTTCCTAAGCGCCATGTACCTGTGCAGAGCCGGCAGATGTGCGTGAACCGTCTCAATCAAATTGTCGTATACGCTCTCCGGAATATCGCCACCGGATAAATACATGGCCCTTGCGCTGTCATATTTTCTTACCCTTGCATAAAAAGTGTCATTTTTCAGCTTGCTGATGTACATCATGGAAACAGTATTGCTCCACTTCTTGTACGAATCATACACTCCGCGGAACACCTGCTTGCGCAGGCTTCTGTCCTTGCTGCTTAAAAAATCTATGAAATTGCCATGCGTGATACGGATTTTATTTCCCTCGACATCAGTGATATACGGGAATTTGATATCCGCGTTGTTGAACATGCTGAATATATTCTCCGGTGCTGCAGCCATCTCACCGCACTGCGCCAGTATATTCTCCTCTGCCGCCGATAAGGTATGCGCTTTCTGACGCATTATCTCATCAATCGCACGCTTATAGTGCATAAGCTCATTGCTCTCACTGTAAAAGCTCTCAAGCCTTTTATCATCTATCTGCAAAATCTCCGGACTCGCAAATGCCAGCGCACCTGATGCCTGAACAGTCAGTGTCTCTGCCTTTGACACATATGCCTGATATTTCGACACGGCAGTGTCCTGATGCGAGCGCTCATTCGCATAGACCACTATACGCTCCAAATAATAAGACAACTCATCCTGCTTCTTAAAAAAATCAAGCAGCGTTGCTGCACTGTCTGCCAGATGTCCCTTAAATCCGGATAGCTTTTCTGCAAGCTGTGACGCTTTTTCGCACTCAGCCTCCCACAGCTCATCTGTCTCATACATATCCTCAAGCTTCCATTTGTACTCGTCTGAGATTTCATCTCTCTTTTGAAGCCTTTTCTCACTCATTTTGTGTTACCTTCTATCTTACTTTTCTTGTTCTCGTGGGTTTTATAAAACTACCCACACATCTGCTCTGCAAAATGCATATAGACGTGTGGGATATGTGTGAATTATAAAAATTAAGCTCTACTTTGTAATTAAAGTGCCCATACCACCTGAAACTGTCTTGCCCTCTTTATTGAGCTTTGTGATAAGCACCGAACGGATGGCAGAGTCACCGATAAAGTCGATAGCCGCCTCAATCTTTGGAGCCATGGTACCCTCATCAAACTCGCCTGCTGCAAGGTACTTCTTTGCCTCATCAACAGTCATGGTATCAAGTGGCTTCTCATCCTCCTTGCCATAGTTCAGGCAGACCTTGTCAACGCTTGTAAGTATAACAAGTCTGTCAGCATCAAGAGTATCTGCAAGCTTTCCTGCTGCAAGATCCTTCTCGATAACAGCACTGGCGCCCTGAAGCTTATTATCCTGTGCTAAAACAGGAATTCCGCCGCCACCGCATGCGATAACAACCTGATCCGCATCAACAAGAGCCTTAATAGCATCCTTTTCCACTATATCAACAGGCTTTGGAGCTGCCACAACTCTTCTGTAGCCTCCCTCAACCTGTGTCACATGGTTGCCCTTCTTCTCCTCTTCCTCAGCCTCAGCCTCTGTCATAACACGGCCGATGATCTTTGTCGGATGATAAAAAGCCTCATCATATGGGTCAACAACCACCTGTGTAAGTATTGTAGAAACAGTCTTGTAAATTCCTCTGCCAAGAAGCTCTGTACGGATAGCATTCTGTAAATCATATCCTATATAGCCCTGGCTCATTGCAGAGCAGACTGCTGTAGGTGTAGCTGTATACTCAGGATAAATCCTGCAAAACTCAGACATAGCGGTGTGAATCATGCCCACCTGCGGTCCGTTGCTGTGTGTGATAACAACCTCATAATCGTCCCTGATAAAATCTGCAACTGCCTTTGCTGTATGCTTTGTAGCCTCGTGCTGCTCCGGAAGAGTTGTTCCAAGAGCATCATGTCCGAGTGCAATAACTATTTTTTTCTTCTTCATGCCGACCTCCTATGCAAAATGAAAACTAATTTGCTTCTATTATCTAATATTTTGTGGAATTTGTCTAGTACTTAGAACATGAAGGATACAACATTTTATCATTTTTTGTCAGTCAACACCTCATCTAAGGCTTTTTGTGCTGTTTTTTGTGCTTCATCCAAAGCTTCCTTTGCAGGCACACCATCTATTTCTACCTTATCAGCTGCAATTTTCAATGCATCCTTTACAACGCCATTTGTTGGATCATATGGATAAATTGAACCATGTTCTGCCTGAGTATATGGTACAAGTGCTTGAGGGTTTTCATTAGTATACTTCATATAATCATCATCATTTAACACTCCTTTATTTACCGGTACATAACCGGTCGACATGGACCATTTCACTTGATTTTCAACATTGGTAAAATACTTCATAAAATCATATGCTCCTGCCTGTTTTTCCTCTGAAGACTTTGCAAGTATGCTTAATATTAATGCCCTGGCAACAGGCTTTGACTCAGTACCATTCTTCCATGCCGGCTGCTCAATTGCGCCTACAATAGAGAAATCCAAATCTGCCTGATCTCCTGATGAACCAGTGTAGCCACCTGCCTTGTTTTGAATAACATCATCAATAGTCTGGTACCAGTATTCCCAGCCCTGTCCACCAGAATGGATTGCCATAGTCTTATCATCATGAATCCATTTACCAAATCCATCCCATGCTTCAATCCATTCCTCTGAATTTATAGTAACTTTTTTTCCATCTTCACTGAAAATTGTACCGCCATTTGATAGTGCCGCATCCATCAAATTATCTGCTCCCCACATAGGTTCCCAGCCATATATGAATTGTCCATCATCTTTTATTTTAGAAGCTGCACGGCTTAAATCCTGCCATGTTTTTATGCTATTTGGATCAATCCCTGCATTCTCAAATGCTTTTTTGTTATAATAAAGTACTTGGGTTGTTCCATATGCCGGAATACCATATATTTTACCTTTATCATCCTTTGCCTGTTCAAAAAAAGTTGAAACATAATCGTCATTATTAAAATTCTCATCTTTTTTTATTCTATCAGACAAATCTTCAACAAGTTTTTTATCTGATAATCCTCGTGCTGCATCTTTCTCAATCAAAGCAACATCCGGAGCAACATTTCCTGCAATAGCAGCCTGTAATTTTTCATATGTTTCAGAATAATCTGCCTGCGTTACTGTTTTCACAAAGTATTTATCCTGAGATTTGTTATAATCATCAACAATATCCTGGACGACCTTTACTGCCGTCTTTCCGCCTGAATACCAAAAATCTACTTCTGTCTTTCCTTTCATATTTTCAGTTCCATGTGCCTGACTATTCTCTGATGTAGTATTACCTGTACTACACCCCATCAAGGAAGTTGTCAACATCGCAATTGTCATTAATGTACCTAATAATCTTTTTTTCATTTCAAATTTGTCCTTTCTATCTTTGTCTTTTTAACCTTTTACTCCGGTATCTCCACCTATACCATCTATAAACCATTTTTGTGCAAAAGCAAACATAATCAACAATGGTATTACAATCACTG
>OWJB01001043.1_pt1 | contig 12713 bp, 9 predicted proteins | sample 1732861 | NCBI WGS metagenome assembly OWJB01 (sample SAMN05065762, study PRJEB22554) | human gut metagenome | biome: ENVO:2100002; feature: ENVO:00000062; material: ENVO:00002003 | host: Homo sapiens | place: USA
TCAGCACAAATTCAAAATCTCTTAATTCGGTCAATGAACCATCGGTTTCTATAGCTGTGGAAGATTGCAAATCCAACCAGTCATTTCCGCAACTACTCAATAAGGTTGCAAAGACACCTAAAGCTATATATTTTATCTTTTTCATACTTATTCATTTATAGATTAATGCACTTAGAATTTCACTTCCAAACCGAATGTATAAGTTCTCATCGGAGGAGTATCCCAACTAGGTGATGAACCCGATTCGGGGTCAATATAATCGTATGCCGCCCAAGTTAACAGGTTATTGCCCGATGCATACAGGCGTATATTGTCTATACCCACTTTCCGAGTCCATGTCTTCGGCAGTGTAAAACCGAAAGTCAGATTCTTCAGACGAACATAATCTCCACTGTATAAACGACGTGTGGTAGCATAATCGGTCATGGAAATTGATCTACCGACTACAAAACGTTCGATACTCGTTTCATCTCCCTCCTTCTGCCAGCGTTTCCGGTAATAAATAGGAATATTCAGTGTTCCGTCGCCACCATGTTCCAGTTTGCTTGCCGAGCCATCATAGTTCCATGCTCCAAAAGAAAAATTCACGTTAAAATTCAGATCAAACCACTTATAAGAGATGCTGTTACCCAGTCCACCGGTGATAGTAGGATCGGCACATTGCAGTATCACTTTTTCCGCACTACGCGGATCTTTAGTAGTTTCTTTGTTCAGGTTTCCATTTTCATCCGTCGTATTCTTATAGAACATCGGCTCACCGTCTGCCGGGTCGATGCCTGCAAATTCAATCATATAATAGGTAGAATAGGGCAAACCTACCTTATGAATAGATGTTCCGCTGGTTACTTGTTTCAAATCTCCGTCCAACTTCAGGATTTTATTGGAATTATGTCCCAGATTCAAACTTGTGCTCCAACGAAAATCTTTTGTCTCGATATTAGTTGAACGAATTTCCAATTCATATCCCTTGTTTTGTAATTTACCAATGTTGGCAAGATAACTTGAGAAACCTGTTGCAAGAGATAATGGCCGGCTGTAAAGCAGATTTTTCGTTGTACGGACATAATATTCAAATGTAACATTCAGTCTGTTATCGAAGAATCCCAGGTCGATACCGGAGTTGAAGTTATAGTTGGTTTCCCAAGTCAGTTCCTTGTTTTCCAGTTGCGACTGCGTGATACCCGGATTATCGTTATAATTACTGGTCAGACTGCTCAATCCCATATATCCATAATAAGAAGACGGCAGAGTTCCGTTCACACCATAAGAAACTCTAAGTTTCAGGTCGCTTAACCAGTTCTGAAGAGGTTTCATAAAACTCTCGCTACTCACTCTCCATGCACCGGACAACGACCAGAAATTTCCCCAACGATTCTCTCTCGCCAATCGCGAACTTCCGTCTGTTCTCCAACTCGCTCCCAGATAGTATTTGTTGTCATAATCATAGTTGGCACGCGTAATATAAGAAACAATACGCGTCGTACTGTTAGAACCTCCCATACTCTGATACACTACACCATTGTTGACTTCCGGTTTATCCCAGCGTGCAAAATTAGAGATAGTAGTTCCCAATCCATCCGACTCCTTACTGTTGATTTCATAACCAGCCAAAAGGTCCAGATTGTGTTTTTTCTTGATCTTTGTCTGATAAGTCAGAATATTAGACCATGTCATATTGGTAATATCATTATAATCTTTGCTGAAACGTCCGTTATCATCGTCACCGTCACTGGTACGCGGGTCTTTCCATGCACGAGACTTGTTCATCACAAAATCATAACTGAATGTAGACGCAAACTTGATTCCTTTCCAAATGTCGAATGATGCATATACGGTATTGAAAGAACGAGTCGCATATTCTCTCTTAAAATTATAAGAATTTGATAACATCGGGTTACGGTCATCCAATTTGATTAATGCACGGTTCCAGGTGCCGTCTTCATTCCATATAGGGTCAGACGGTGTGGCTCCATTACGCGTACCGTAAATTGGAGAAGTATACGATGTACCCTCCGAATAAGTATCCTGATTCACTTTGGAGAACTGTATCTTTGCACCGATATTCATCCATTTAGCCATCTGATAGTCTACATTCAAACGTGCAGAAATACGTTCCAGACCGGAGTTTATCGTAACACCATCCTGCTTCATATAGCCGATAGATGTATAGTATTTAATCTTTTCCTGTCCGCCGGAAGCTGAAAACTCGTAATTCTGGTGGCTACCGTTACGGAACAGATAATCATCCCAATTCACAAAACCACACCAAGGGATCGGTGCATACTGGTCAATATTTGAATCGGCATAAGCCCATGCTTCATTCTCGGTCATCCCCTGATGAAGTCCTACCTCATCATCGGTCTTACCGCTATAAGTTAAAGCATAATTCCGAAGCCCCTCGTGGATCAGGTTACGACGTTCCTGTCCGCCCATCAATTCGCGGAAAGGCATGGCAAAATTAGAGAATCCCCAATCCGATTTCAATTTAAAGACCGGTTTACCTGCTTTTCCTTGTTTCGTGGTAATAATGACAACGCCATTCGCTGCACGTGAACCATAAAGTGAAGCAGCAGCGGCATCCTTGATAACAGTGATGCTTTCAATATCCGATGTATTCAAGGTAGACATTACATCCAAACCAGAATCACTACCGGATGCACCAATATTACCCGACAATACAGGAACACCATCCACTACATACAGCGGAGAATTGGAGGCATTGAACGAACCCATACCACGGATACGGATGGACGTTGACGAACCCGGTATACCCGAACCGGTATTTACGCTGACACCGGGAGCCGCCCCCTCCAACATCTGTTGGAAAGATACATTAGGCACATCTTTCACAGCATCTGTCTTTACGATACTGGCAGAACCTGCATAAGCCGCTTTCTTGAAAGTACCATATCCCGTTACAATCACTTCGTCCAACAGGTTATTATCCACTTTCAGGATTATGCTCATCGGCTTGCCGGGAGTTGCAACCACCTCCTGTGACGTATAACCGATATAAGAAACCATCAGAGTCACTTTCTTGTCTGTAACTTCCAGATGGAAATTACCGTCCATATCAGTCATCATACCGTTAGTTGTACCTTTCACGATGACATTAGCTCCGATTATAGGCTCTCCACTATCTTCAATTACTTTCCCTGTAATCGTATATTTCTCACGTGCAACAGTTTCCGTCCTAACGGGTTCAGCCTTACGAATGGCAATTACTCCATCATGAACCGTATAAGTCAGTCCGCTATTTCGCAGGCATTTGTTTAGCACTTCAGAAATCAGTTCATTCTTCACATCCAGATTTTCCACTCTGACTTTCTTCGCATCATTTGTGCTGTAGATAAAGGTAAAGTCCGTTTGTTTCTGAATTTCCCAAAGAACTTCATTCAGTGTTACATTTCTGAATTTGGCTGTAACCGTGGTCTGTGCGAATACAGATGCGCGCATCAGCCCTGAAGTCGTAATACAGAGAAAAAGGAACATCATACAAAGACGTTTTCCATATTTCCCAAATCTGGCAACATTACGTAGTTTTTCCATAAAACAGGGATTAATGATTAGTGAATATTTTGATAGTTTTTCCTTCTACTGTGACTGTTACTCTACCCGTTTGCTCCAACAATTTCACCAATGGGGTAATCTCATTATAGCGGTTAACATAGCAGCCGAAGCGTAACTCTTTTGTCGCTTCATTCTCATAGACTACATCCATATCATACCATCTGGCAAGAGTTTTCATGATGTCGTCCAATCGCTGATCTTTGAAATTGATCTTTCCATGTATCCATGAAGTATAAAATGCAGTATCTACATTGCGTACATTGATCTGGTTGCTGCCCGGAGTAATACAAGCCTGTTCCGATGGTTTCAGAATCCGGTTACTTCCATTTTCAGTCTGTACTTTTACCGAACCGCTGACAAGTGTAGTTTGATATTCTTCGTTTGCGTAAGCTGATATATTAAAAGTAGTTCCTAATACTTCTATTTTCATCCCTTTGGTTTGTACAATAAAAGGCTGTCCGGTTTTGCTTACTTCGAAATAGGCCTCTCCCTCCAATTCTACCAGACGGCAATCCTGTGCAAACTGAACAGGGAAGCGGATGGAACTCATAGAATTCAACTGTACCTTGCTTCCATCGCTCAACATTAGCTGATATTCACCACCACGAGGAACGTTTACCTTATTATATGCAAGTTTTTCGGATGTCCGGGCGGGAGCCTGCTGATAATTCAATACGGTAGAATCCACCTGAATGACTGTACCATCTTTTTCTTTCAATTCCACGCCGGAAGTGGACTTCAAATCAATTGCTTCTCCATTATCCAAAATAAGAACGGCTTTCTTACCACCCGGAACAATTTGTTCCTCTACTTGAGATAACGGCTGGGGTTCATTACCGCTCTTATATATTGCCACAGTAGCAATAGCCACCGGAAAAATGAAAATAGCAGCATATTTACATATATTCAGTATCCGATGTCTGAACCGATGGCGTTGGATTTTTCTTTGCACTCCCTCCCATCCGTCCTCTGCATGGAAAGTTTGCCGCTTCTGCATATTCTGCTTTATGTTTTCTTCCTTGCAGATTTCCTGAAAAAGGCGTTCGTTTTCGGGCGATTCATCTCTCCACCGGGTCAGTTCCGCCTGTTCTTCTTCCCCGATTTCATCAGATAAGTATCTGGCAATAAGTCTTGCAATATAGAAATGTTGGTTTATCATAATTCACATGTTTTAATCGTTGTTTATACTAAAACAGGTGAATTGAAAATCAGGGTGTATTAAAAATGATTTTTTTTAAAGAAACTATAAAAAGTAAAAAACCAAGTAGTAATAGTCTTTCAAATATACGCGTAATTTACGGTAGGCAATCTTTTTCTGGGAGTGTACCGTTTCGCCGGAAATATTCAGTGTTTCAGCAATTTCCGGATTGCTTTTTCCCTCAAGCGCCAGTTGCATAATGCTTTTCATCTGCGGCGGTAGTTTTTCAATGGCATCCACTAATATCCGGTAACTTTCTTCTGCTATGACCTTGTCTTGGAAAAAAGAGTCTTTACTCATTTCCTGAACTTTCTGTGCATACTCGTTCATGACCTTGGTATGTTCCAGTTCATTTAAAGATTTATTGCGTACCGACGTATAGAGGAATGATTTAATCTGATGCACATACATGAAATCATCGCGCAACTGCCACAACTTCACAAAACACTCCTGAACAATATCAGCCGCTAATGCATCATTTTCGACATACTGATTAGCAAACATACATAGAGATATGTAATATTTGTCGAATATAGAACGAAACTGAATCTCATCAGTTAACTTAATACTAATATAGTCTGTTGTGCCAATCACGTATTCTTTATTTTGGTTACAAATATACCATTTGAAAATTATGTAACCAAACAAAAATGAAAAATCACAATCTTTGTTTCATTACAAAACCCTCAAAGAAGTCGTCCCGGTAACTATTACCGATAGCAATTTCATACGATTTGATAAATATATCATTATTGTCAAATGACTCGATGTGATCGGTATTGACAATATAGGATTTATTCACCCGCAAAAAAATAGATTTTGGTAATAAATCGAATATGGCTTTCAGGCTCATGCGAGTAATGATACGCTGGTCGTTCAGTTGAAGAATGACGTAATCTTTCAATCCCTCAATAAAGAGAATATCGGAGAAATTCACCTTGAAATACCGACGCTCTGCCTTTACGAAGAAATATTCAGCGGCAACAATCGTTTCGATAGCTTCTTTCTCTTCTTTCAATAATAGAGAATGATAGGATAACGCTTTATCCACCGCCTTTTGAAAACGTTCCGCTTCGACGGGCTTAATCAGATAGTCGATTGCATCTACTTCATAGCTATCCAGCGCATATTCTGTATAGGCTGTGGTGAAAATAACCAGTGTTTTTTTGGAAATCGTACGGGCAAACTCTATTCCTGTAATCCCAGGCATCTGAATATCCAGAAAAACCAGATCGACTCCCTGTTGTTCCATAAAGTCGGAAGCAGTTGCAGCACTATTAAAGCTGCCTATCAACTGGAGATTATCGGATTCTTCTATCAATAATTTCATGGCCTCACGTGCCAAGGGTTCATCATCTACAATGATACAATTCATAATGTTATACTTAAAATTACAGAATAGAGATTTTCATCTTCTTTTTGTTCCAACCTATAATGTTCAGGATACAGTAATCCTAGTCTACGCTGAATATTGGCAAGTCCGATTCCACCGACTTTACCCTGCTGGACTGCAACAGCCGGTTTAGAATTCTCACACCGGAATTCCAGCCGGTGCGCATCCACCTTAAAAAAGACATGGACATACGAAGAATGCTCACTATCAAAACTATGTTTCACCGCATTTTCCACAAAAGGAATGAATAATAAAGGCTGAATCCAAATGGAATCCACTTCTCCCTCCTGCCTCAACGTAAACTGGAAATTGTCACGGCGTATCTTTTCCAAATTCAGGTAGTCATTCAGGAAACGGATATCCGAAGCCAACGAAACTCTTTCACGCGAACTGTCATTAATCTGATACCGTAGCAAATCTTCCAGTTTAAAAAGTACTTTGGAAGCTTCTTCCGGATTTCTCTTTATCAGGACATTAGCATTATTCAGCATATTGAAAAGGAAATGCGGGTTAATCTGATTCTTCAGAAATGTCAGTTCGGATTGCAAAGTAGTGGACTCGAGTTCGTCAATACGCAGGTTGTAACGCAACCAATGGGTAAACAGTGATATGGCTGCCGAACCTGCGGTAACAAAACCGATGGTCAGTATCCCCGAAAAAGTATTAATGAAAGTAGCGAATCTGCCAGGATCTTTTCCGGGCAGAATTACTTCAAAGAGTAATCCCTGGGTGATTGAAAGGAAGACGATGACTACCAAATTCGTCATGACAGCCGCCAGGACATAATGACCTAAGCGGTTCTTCAACAGAAAACAGGGTACTAATATATACAGGTTCATATAGATTACTGTATTAATGGAAACAAAATATGCCAGGAATCCACCAAAACGCCGCCAAAAAGAAACTGACTGCAAAGGTTCGTACCAAAAGACATTAATAGTCATCAAAAGAACTATTATTTGCAGTAACAGATGTCTGCATGTCCGGTAATGAGGACTTAACAAAAAAGCTGTAACACTTTTATCTTCCATTCTTCTATGTTCTGTATTCAGGTTCATACTTCACCTCCTTTCAATTCCAACCAGATGCTTTCTGTCGTCAGGAATAGTCTGTAACGATTGCCATATAATAAGTTCAGTCTTTGGCGGATTCTTTCAAGTCCTTTATCTTCCAAAAGATTCACTTGTAGGCAAAGACAGGTGAATATAATTGTGTTCTCTTCTACTTTCAAATGGATTTTGAGAGAAACAGGGATTGATGTTCGCTGTTCGTTGATTGATTTTACAATATATTGCACAAATGGAATGAAAAGCAAGGGTGGAACCAGTGTTCTATTTACTTCTCCATCCGCAAGCAGTTCATAATTGAATTGTGCCTGGGAATTCTGTTCCAAGGTCAGGTAATTATTCAGGAAATTAATTTCACTACTAAGCAATACCTTTGTTCTGCTGCAATCATATAGTTGATAGCGAAGTAGTTGACTTAATTTCATCAGCATCTTCGAGGCTTTTTCCGGTTCGCTCAATGTCAGTTCCCCCGAATGATGTAATGTTTTGAAAAGAAGTTCGGGGCTGACTTGTTCTTTTAGCTGTTCCACTTCCGAAAGTACGTGAACCTTTTCCATTTGTGAGACACGTTGATGGTCTATCATCCATTCTTTCAGGAGAACAGTCATTGTTCCTCCTATCATGCAGAGTGTGGACAACATGAAAGAAGATATATAATCCATCACTATAGGTATGGAAAAATAAGAGGCACGTTCGTAAAATTCCGGCCAGCAGGAATAAGATACATATTCCGTTGCCATTTGTATTGCCAGGGCAAGCATCATTGCTACTGAAAGTAAGGATATGTAGCTTAGATAGCGTCTTTTCAGCAAAAACTTTGGAAAGAGCCAGAAAAGATTCAGATAAATAACTCCTATATAAGTCAGTAGATATAAGAAAGTGAATGTATAAATCCATCCTCCCAATATATCCCGGTAATCGAGGAATATAATAAAAACCTGATTGAATGATATGGTAGCCAACACCATAATGAGCACCAGATAACGCGCCCATCGAAGTTCCGGGCTAACGAGAAATCGATATAATAAAGTAGATTTATTGTCTGTTGTTATTGTTTCAGCCATCGTGTATTTAATCAGGGAAGATGTTTTATCTCCGGGGACGAAGATAAAACATTTTTCCGGTTGGACTTCTATATCGGTTATCTAAAATTCAAGTTTATAACTCACATTTGTCAATGTTGTAGAACCGTCGCTAACATCAATTTTTCCAGTTTTCACATTATATTCATGTCCATAGTGTTCTTTCGCACCGGTAAAGTTAAGTCCTTTCACTGCAAACTCATGAGAGACTTTCTTCTTGTTGATGCGGTAACTCACGGTATAGTTGCCGATAAGCATGGGAGAATATTGTTTAGAAAATGCTTTCGTTTCGTCATATTGCACCTCTTTATCAGGATGATTCATCGTTGCTTCCCTGTCAATCGGAGAATACCGGTCACCTCCTTGTAAGGTCAATTTCAGATTGATGCTAAGAATATTCTGTCTATTACGTCCCAGCATCCATTCCTTTCCAATCAGTCCGTTGATGACATAATTCCGATTAAACTTCGTATTGTGCCACACACCGTCTCCGCCCCGGTAACGGGAATCGAAAAGAGAACCGGAAATCATGTAATAGAGTCCTTTTTCCAGGAAACGTTCTAAAGTGATGTCAATTCCTATATTGCGTCCTCTTCCTTTATTAACCAATGCGTCTTCCACATAGAAATCAGAGCGGTTGAGTACGGAATAAGAGCTGTCAGCCATCACAGGCACATCATGGAGAAATTGGATATAAGGTTCTATTTTCAGATTCATGCGATCGGATATTTTGTATCCAAAAGACAACATGACGTGCTGCGCTTTAGTGAAATCGAGTTCCTTGTTGACGGATTTGTCTCCTGTACTTTTCGTTTTTACAAAATAGACGTCCATTTTCTCCATCCGGCTGTACATACCATAAGCCAGTGCGAAAGTTGCTTTCGGAGTAGCTTGCCATTTCAAACCAATACGGGGTTCAACAGACCACTTATTATTCAAGGTTAGAAATTGCCCGTAAATACCGGCATTGAGCGTCCAACGTTCCGTCAATCCTACAGAAGAACTATTGTAGGCAGATATCAGACTCGTATTGCCTTTTCCTTGAGATACGGTTTCCAGTGATTCGGCTTCATAAGGAGCAATGGCAAGGTTCATTTGATAGAACATGGCATTATACGTAAATCCTGTCTTATTAGTAAAACGGTTACTGAATTTACGGTTGAAAGTCGAAGTCAGTATCAAGTTGGTATGTTTCGAGTTAAGATCCATGTAGGGAGTAGATTCCAGAGAGTGGTTAAACATGGTTGCTCCTCCGTCCAGTTGTGAATAAGTACCGGCAATAGTGGTTTTCAATGATGCGTCATTGTTGAAGAAATAACGGTGGCTGATACCTCCGGCAGCCATATACTGTTTGTCTTTTGATTCGCTACGGTCGCTCATATATTCCCATTTATCCGTATTCTTTTCAAAATCACTGCCGAATTTATCAATCAGGCTGGTTCCCCAGACAGAGAATGTTCCTGCTTTCTGTGTCGGGAAATTCAGTTTGAAGTTCAAGTCCTGATAGTCCATCTTTCCGCCCTCCAAGTTCAGAAGTCCCGTTGTGGAATACCGGTAATTGAAAATATAGGATGCTTTGTGCTTCTTGCTTAACGGTCCTTCGGAAGCTACATCAATTCCCATGATGCCCACTTGAAGCGTATTCTCATTCTTCTGGTTATTTCCATTGCGTAATTTCATATCAAACACACCGGATACCGCATTTCCATATTCTGCCGGAAAAGCTCCGGTAAAGAAATCGGAATTACCCAATACCTGCGAACTAAGAGATGAAAGTATTCCTCCACCCAATGTGGCAATATCCGCAAAGTGATTCGGGTTGGGAATTTCAACGTCTTCCAATCGCCACTGCAACAGATGGGGAGCATTGCCATGAATGGATATCCCATTAGAAGATACACTGGGGGCCACTCCGGCAAAGGAGGATACCAAACGGGCAGGGTCGTCAAAACCTCCGGCGTAGCGGCTCGCTTCTTCCACACTTAACATACGGGCCCCGGTAGTAGCCATCTTATTCATCGCCTCCTCTTTATTGGTTCTGGCACGAATCACTACTTCATTGAGTTCGTTTACACTTTCTTTCAAAGGAATTTCCAGATAAACCTCCTTGGCGGAAGTTACCAGTATCTCTCTGAAAATACCCAGCTCATATCCCATAAAAGCTGCCTCTACCGTATGCCGTCCAACAGGAACCTGTGGTATGCTGAAACGACCGAGACTGTCTGTTATCGTACCTGTTCCCTCTTTTTCGGATAATCTCACCGTTGCATACGGTATCGGGTGTTTTGAATCCCCATCAATAACCATTCCCCGGATTGTCTGTACCGGCCGTCCTTTTCTCTGCGGTGTCTGACTAAACGCCACTGCGGATGCCAACAAAGCAACCAACAAAAGTATCCACCCGCCATAACGATGTATTTTCCGGGTTAACTCTTCACTAAGAACTCTTTCAAAGGTTTTGAGTACTGCGCTGCATTCATCTGCGGAGATACCCGACTGAATAGATATTTCTTTTAATAATCTAGTTTTATTCATCTTCATGATTTTATTCTGTTTTTATTTCGTCACGAAGATAGAGTATAGAAGATTGCCGATTTTTGAAATGAGACGAATGCATCCCGTTTGTAGACAAAACGTAAAATTGATAAGACGAAAAAATCATCCAATCCATGAAATCTCACCAGAAACAGAACCTTTAAAAAAAATAAAACTCCATATATTCTGTTTTTAGAAAAAAATTTCTACATTTGCCAAATCAATATACAGCAAAACAACAATAGTGGCTTTATAGCGACACAATCAATTTAATATTTATAAAGTATGAAAAAGTTTTTATTTGTTTTGGTGGCCTTTATCACCATTTTTATGACTAGTGCTGAAGCACGCCGTATAAAAATCAACGTTCCAGCTAACATTCCTAAAGTCGCTACTTTGCCGGACAGTTCCTATTACAAGACAGATGACGGTTCACATTTGGATCTGGGTTATATTGAGAAAGATGGTAGCCGTGTATTAGTGCTGTTTTCAGAATCCAAACCTGACACCTATTATGATATTCCCGACGATTTTATAGAAGCTCTTCAGAAAGACCTCAATGTAGAGGATCTTACCAGTCTCATTCCAGAGCCATCTTTCTGGGATAAATGGGGAGGCAGTATTCTAATCTATGGCTTCGGTGCATTGATCGTTATCGGTATAATAAGTTATCTGAAAGATTTTATCTTTGGTATCCTCGGACTAGGCAAAAAGAAAAAAGAGGAAGAGGACGAAGAAGATAATGATTCGAAAGCTAACAGCTAACGGTTCATCCTAAGATTAAGTCGGGCAACTCCTATTCTGGTTAGTTGCCTTACCTATATAAGAAAAGTCACATCACTTTCAGAACGGTTTATGTCCTCTAAAAGTGATGTGACTTTTTTTAATAGCACACGCCAACCTACCCTAAAAAGTCGGTCTTATCTTTATCCGTGATCTCCCGAATTACTTTACATGGAACTCCTGCAGCGATCACATTTTCCGGCACATCCTTAGTCACTACACTTCCTGCTCCGATTACCGAATTTCTTCCAATGGTAACACCACCCATAATATGGACGCCTGCACCAATCCAGACATTATCCTCAATCACAATCGGACGTGCATAGCAACCTCCCATAACGCGTTCCCGAGCATCAAGTGCATGATTTGCAGTGTACAGTCCGACACGTGGTCCCAACAAGACATTATCCCCTATTGTAATAAGATTCCCATCCAACATGATGCAATCAAAATTAGCAAAGAAGTTGTTTCCTATAGTGATATTAAATCCAAACTCACACCGGAAATTGGGTTCGAAGTGAACATTCTTCCCAATGCCTTTCAACAATTTGCGTAATAATGCTTCACGAACCTCTTTGGGTTTTCCATAAGTAGAGTTATAATCATTAGTCAGAAAAACGACTTGTTCTCTTCTCTGAACCAGTTCTGCAGACAAATCATTATACATAGTCCCCGACAACATTCTTTCATACAATTCTCTATTTTCCATATCTATATCATAATGATTGATTAAAGTCCTTTTGTAATCACCGGTAATCCGAAAAAGCCTTTTTGTAAAGTTAGTATCTTCGGTGCACCTGCCTTGGTCTTATTATAAGTGGAAAGTGACACATGCAATTCTTCCACAGCTCCATTCTCAAAAGCTACCTGCAAATAGTATTCCTTACGTATGCCATCCGAAACATAACGATGCCTGCCTACTCTACGGGTCTTCTTGTGTGTTTCTACATATTTTTTCTGTACCATCACTGTTTCTTCGTGTGTGGAAGCAAGATCGGCAAACCAATAATTACCGCCAAGAAACAATACATAACTGATGGCACCGATGCAAGCCAGATGACACAAACAATTAATTACTTTACCAT
>OWJB01001047.1_pt1 | contig 12677 bp, 12 predicted proteins | sample 1732861 | NCBI WGS metagenome assembly OWJB01 (sample SAMN05065762, study PRJEB22554) | human gut metagenome | biome: ENVO:2100002; feature: ENVO:00000062; material: ENVO:00002003 | host: Homo sapiens | place: USA
GATTACTACGCGTCTCGTGGGCTCGGAGATGTGTATAAGAGACAGCTCTAATATTACCAGATATTTTTCTATTTAGATACTTCTTAAAAATACCCCCCTATACGATTTGCATTGTTGCAAATGAAATGTTATAATGATGCGATTTTTTACAAGGAGGTAAAATTATGTCAATCGGAATTATCGTTAATTCGGCCTGCGTACTTATCGGCGGCCTGCTCGGCAATTTTTTCGGAAGACTGCTGCCAGTCAAAATGCGTGAATCGCTTTATGGGTTATTCGGTTACTGCTCCATCATCATCGGCATCATTCTGCTGCAAAATATAAAATCTATGCCGGCAGTTACATTAGCTCTGATCTTGGGTACTATCATCGGCGAAGCACTTCGAATCGAAGACCAGATCAATTTCGCTTCGCTTAGGCTTAAAACACTTATCGAACGTCTCACCAATACTGCGGCAGCAGATAATGATGCTTATATCAGCCGTTTCGTCGGCCTGCTGATGCTGTTCTGTACCGGCAGTACAGGAATTCTCGGCGCGATTGGTGAAGGCGTAAATGGCGACAGCACTGTTCTTTTAACAAAATCTGTTATGGACATTTTTGCAGCATTTGCTTTTGCTGCTCATATGGGGCCTATGATCGCCTGTATCGCAATCCCCCAGTTTCTTTTTTTCAGCATCCTCTTTTGGAGTGCCGGCTTCATCATGCCGCTTACAGATCCTCTGATGATTGGTGATTTTATGGCCTGCGGTGGCATTTTAGCTATTATTACCGGCTTTCGTATCTGTGAATTGAAAGACTTCCGTGTCGCCAATACGCTGCCGGCTTTATTTATCGTAATGCCGCTCAGTTATCTTTGGCGCACTTATTGCTGAACAGTTAACACTAAAAAAACAGGCCCTGCATGCAGGGCCTGTTTTTATTCCATGATACCTGAATCCTCAATAATAATCCAGCTCACGCTCAAAAATAACGCCGGTGGCAGGATTAAACTTTAATTCCCCCTTAAATTTAAGGGTAGTAAATTCGGCTTCATAGTAGGAATTATTGCCTTCTTTGTCCATAGTTACAACAATATTGCGGGCATCCGGGTATTCAGCCATAACAAAGCGCTCGATATCTGCCGGAGTTTTGTTGATAATAGTGCTGCCTTTGACAAATGTTGCACCCTTGACTTCTATCTCTTTGATTTTGGAAGTAGCCGTTGCAACCTTCACATAATAATATTCCAAAGTGTCAGGGTCTTGAAAAGTAATACGGCTTTCATCACCTTTAGTTGTATAACCAATCAGATTACAGTTTGCCGGAATTTCTGCTTTAGCAACTTCGATCGCCGCCCTGCTTTGCCCAAGCTGACTGGGAGCAGGAGCCGCCACAGCCATAGCGCCTACACATAAAACTACTAAAGCTGCCAGTAATGAAAAAACATTTTTCAATTTCATTTGATTCACTTCCTTAAATTATTTTGTATTACTGCTTAAATACATCATACAAAACATTTTTGTTAATTTCAACTGTGTGCTATCTCCTATTTGAATTTATTAATTAATTTATTCCATATTATCAATATTACAAGCATTTATTTTGTTAAAATTCATAAATCTGTTAAGCCCTTCCAATAATAAAACAGACCTCGACATATTATGTCCGAGGTCTGTTTTATTATAATCACTGTTCTGCCGATTGTTTTGCATCTTCTTTACAGACCGTTGTTTCTTCGTCTTTAAAAAAGTATTTCATCACACCGCCGACCAGCCCCTGTACCAAAAGAAATTTATATTCGTTTTCGATCCGTCTTACTTCCCGCTGTACCTCTCTCTTAATGATCCAGAAGGACAAAGCCACACCCAGCATCGCCCCAAACAAGGCTCCAAAAAATGCGATCCAGATCGCAGGTATCGAAATATTGATCATTATTGCCACCGCCTGTCTGTTTTCTTTGACTTCAAAATATCACATTAGCTATTGCCTGTCAAATTAAAGAAAATTCACATTTTCTTCTATTGCAACTGCAAGGACAAATATTATATAATATTAGAACAGTTCCAATACTTTAAAAAGTGAAAGGGTTGTTACCAATGGAGAAAATTTACGAAGGCAAAACTAAAACAGTATATTCCCTGGAAAACGGCAATGTACTCTTAAAATTCAAAGATGACTGCACCGGCAAAGACGGTGTTTTTGATCCCGGCGAAAATACTGTCGGGCTTACTATCGAAGGTATCGGCAAAGCAAATCTTGAAACTTCGATCCACTTTTTCGAGATCCTCAAAAAAGAAGGCGTAAAAACCCACTATGTCAGCGCAGATATCGATAACGCCACTATGGAAGTCCTGCCTGCTAAAGTATTCGGTAAAGGCCTTGAAGTCATCTGCCGCTTGAAAGCAACCGGCAGCTTCATCCGTCGTTACGGTGACTACATTGCTGACGGCACTGTTCTTGAAGGCGGCTATGTTGAAGCTACTTTAAAAGACGATGCTAAAGGCGATCCGCTGATCACTTCTGAAGGTTTGGCGGCTCTCGGCATCATGAGCCAGGAAATGTTCAACAGCATGAAGGAACAAACCCTTAAAATCACTAAAATCGTTGCTGCAGACCTGGCAAAAATGGGCCTGGATCTATACGATATCAAATTCGAATTTGGTTACAACAACGACGAAGTAATTCTGATCGATGAAATCGCCAGCGGCAATATGCGCGTCTATAAAGACGGTAAATATGTTGATCCTGTCACTCTGACTTCAATCATCCTCGGTAAATAAATCTTTATATTTTAAAGGCACAGCTTTTGCTGTGCCTTTTTTGCTTCTTAGACCTGTTGATGCTATAATTATTTTAAAGCGATTTTAAAGCCCGCTTTAATTTTTGAAAACAAAGGAACGATGCATTATGAACAAATTAGATCCGCGTAATATTTATGACGACTTACATCAAATTCCTGAACTTGGTTTTGAAGAGTTTAAAACCTCTGCCTATCTGGCAGATAAATTAGAAGCAATGGGCTACAAAGTTACCCGTAACATCGGCGGCACCGGCGTTATCGGCGAGATCAAAGGCTCAGAGCCCGGCCCTGTAATGATGCTGCGTGCCGATATGGACGCACTGCCCTTCGTTATTGACGGAGAAAAGAAAAATATCCATGCCTGCGGCCATGACGCCCATTCCGCCATGCTTTTAGCAGCAGCTTCCGAACTGGTGGGCAAAGTAAAACGCGGCACCCTGCGTATTTTGTTCCAGCAGGCTGAAGAAACGCTGAAAGGAGCACTGGCCGTTATCGACGCCGGCGTACTCGAAGATGTGGACATTGCTCTCGGTCTGCATGTACGCCCGATCCAGGATATAGCCTATGGCGAAATGTCCCCGGCAGTACGTCATGCCGCCAGCACCTTCGTTCACATCACCATCAACGGCCTGTCCAGCCATGGCGCCCGCCCGCACTTAGGCGTCAACGCGATCGAAGCTGCGGCAGCAGCCATCAACGCGATCACTGCTATCAAAATCAATCCTATCATTCCCTGGTCCTGCAAAGTCACCAGTATTACAGGCGGCGGGACCGCTCCCAATATCATTCCCGATAAAGTAAAAATGGTCGTTGATACACGTGCCCAAACTAATGAAGCCATGACAGAGCTTTTAGAAAAACTGCGTCGGGCGGTCACCAATGCAGCCGCTGCCTTAGGCGCAACTGCCGAAGTTGCAACCCCCGACGGCGTCATTCCCGCTGCTGAATACGACGAAGAACTGACCGCCGAGGTGGCAGCCTGCATCGAAGAAGTAGTCGGCAAGGAACGACTCGCCAAAGAACTCGTTAATCCCGGCGGCGAGGATTTCCATTATTTCGTCAATAAATATCCGCACATCAAAGCCGCTTATTTCGGCGTCGGTGCAGCCGCCGCACCGGGACTGCATCACCAGGACATGCACCTCAACAAAGAAGCTCTGCCCGACGGCACTGCTGTACTTGTAAAAATGGTAGAACGTAAATTAGGCTAAAGCGATGCTGTCTCCGGCAGCTCTGTTTCAAGCTGCTTCACTACTGACAATTAACTAAAAAGCAGACTTTCATCAATGATGAAAGTCTGCTTTTTTATTGATAGCCTACGCTCGACAGGCATGTTAACTTTTCCTGCCGTCATATTACGTTCTAGCTTCTAACTTTTATTGCAGCTGCCTGTAAACATTCTGGTCAACAGGCTCCAGCCAGGTAGTACCTGCACCCCTGCTCATAATTGACAGATGCTGAAACCAGCTGTTGCCGGCAGCGCCATGCCAATGCTTTGTTCCTTCCGGTATCGTAACGCTTTCACCCGGTTTCATTTCTACCGGCTCCTGCCCCCAGATCTGATAGTAGCCACGCCCGGACACTCCTACCAGAACCTGGCAGGAACCACTGTGAGTATGCCAGTTATTGATACAGGAAGGTGCAAAGGTCACGTTAGCAACATTTACAGTATCATTAGCCATCGGAAAAAGAAAACTCTGTCCGGTAAAAAATTCAGCGTAAGCCGCATTATCATTACCAATAGGAAATACCGTACCGCCTGTCTGCAGCAGCGACGCGCTGATGATTTTCGTCTGTTCCTCAGTCACAAGCTCACCCGCTGCCAGCGCCGTGCTCGCGGCTCCCACAACACCAGCAGTTAAAATCAGTGCGGCCAGGAAGCTTTTAAAAGTATTTTTACTGAATCGCTGTCCAAATTTCATGCAAATCTCCTCCTTAAAATAAATGCCCTTATCTACTTATCTGAATCATACCGCTATTGCTGCTGGTACGGCCTTGCTTCTTACCAAAGCATACGTTTCTGACTGTAATAAATTCTCATAATTATTCAGCTGATAATCTGCCTCCTGCACCGCCAGCTGCAGGTCGTGAATCTTCTCACTCAACATTTCCCGCGCCTCAGCCAAAAGCCTTTTTCGTTCCTGCAGCGTAGCATCGCCCAGCTCAGCCAGCCTAATATAATCAATGATATGCTCCAGCGACATGCCGCTGGCTTTCAGTTTTTTGATAAAGTTGATAAATTTTATAAAATACTCGTCATAAGTACGTATCCCGGCTGCATTTCTCGGCACCGGAGGCAGCAGCCCGATCCTTTCATAATATCTCAAAGTATCAGTCGACATATTAGTTTTTGCGGCAATTTCCCTAATCGTCATTTTTTCTCCTCCTTACATTGCTTATGCCTGAGCTGATAAATGCTGTAATCCACGTTATCCAGCAGCTGTTGTTTAAAATGGATATCATCCAGCAGACAAAAACGCAGATTTTTCAGCAGCTTGATTTTCTGTTCCTCTGTATTATCGCTGTGCTCAATGATATTTAAAGCTGCTTTTAACCGCTCCGGCCGCTGTTCTGCCGACTGCAGCAGCTGCTGTAAATTCTCCTGCGTACATTTCTGCATCTTTTCCATAGCTACTCAGCCCCACTAAAAATTCTCTCTTTAAACTTTTCCATAACACGTGTTCCCGGATCACTTTCATTATAAATTATTCTTTCTTATATGTATAATACCTATTTCTCATATCCATCAATGCCTTTTAGGCATTGTTTAGCGTAATTGTACAAACAAAAAAGTGCAAGTGCAATCGCTTCCGGTGATCTGCACTTACACTTTCTGACCACAGCCTCTGATTCAGCTGCAACTGTCTGCTATTGCTTTTATCTTCACTGTTCCCTATTATTATATGTTTTCACAAAATTTTTGGCAAACTCAATAAATTTCGTCGTCGTTACACTGAAAGGCTGTCGTTTTTTCCAGGCCAGCACTGTAGTAGCAGCAAGTTCAGGATACAGCGGCAGCGAACAGACCTGTGAGCGGTCCAAAAAAGGCCGTGAACCCTCAATATGAAAAGCATATCCCAGCCCGTTCCGTACCATTATCGAAGCATTCGTACTCATATTGCAGGTATACGGAACCCTGACCTGCGGAAAATAATCACCAAACCAGCTGACCAGCTCATTTTGCACTTTCAGCCGTGCGGGAAAAAGCAGCTCCTTCCCCACCAGATCTGCCGCCGTAACAAAGCCCTTTTGCACCAGCGGATCTTCGGCAGGCAGTAGCACGGCCCAGCGTTCTTTGACACCCAGACGGATAAAATCATACCTGTCAATATCCACGGGTTCCAGAAACAAAGCAATATCTGACAGACCTTTTTCGATACGTTCATTAGTATAATCCGCATTACCGGCATATAATTCGTAAGTTACAGCAGGATACTTTTCTTTAAAAGCCCGGAACATTTCAGCAATGACCTGTACGGAAGCCAACTCGCCGCAGCCCACCGATACTACGCCGTTGATCAGCTCGTCGCGTTCTGTCAGTTCTTTTTCCGTTTTATCTGCCAGATCAACGATCTCCTCGGCCCGCCGGCGCAGCAGCATTCCTTCGTCAGTCAACGTCATCTTACGCGCGCCGCGCGAAAACAGCGTTACTCCCACATCTTCCTCTAACTGTGCCAGCTGTCGGCTCAATGTCGGCTGCGTGATATGCAGCAGCTCAGCCGCTTTTGTGATATTCTCCTCACGTGCCACTGCCAGAAAATACCTCAGTATCCGCAATTCCATTGCCTCTGCCTCCTTTTATCCGGGTCAACTGTATCTGCCTGTTCTGTCATTTTCTTTCTATCATAAAGTATTTTTATGCTCTCAGGCAAGCTTTATCTGTCCTTAAACATAGAAAAGGCATTATTTCCCCAAGGAAACAATGCCTTTCTTTACTGCTATTTATTCAGCCGCTGGCCGATTTTCAGCATATACATCGGGTCAACGTTCTGCCCATCGACAAAAACCTCAAAATGCACATGCGGGCCGGTACTATATCCGCTGCTGCCGACAAAGCCGATGATCTCACCCTTACGCACGCTTTGACCGGGCGCAACGGCAATCCCGCTCATATGCCCGTAAGCAGTTTCATAACCGTTGCCGTGATCGATACGTACATAGCGTCCATAACCGCCGTTCCAACCGGCAACCTCTACCGTCCCCATCGCACTGGCGTAAACCGGCTCGCCGAATTCAACAGCAATGTCAACCCCGGGATGCCAGTCGTAACCGCCACCGATCGGTCCCGTACGTCCACCGTAGGGAGAGCTGATCGTACCACCTTTGGTCGGCCACAGATCAGGAAAGACCGAGCGTTTATTATTGCGCCCTTCCAGCTCCGAAAGCAGTTCACTCATCGAAGTTTTCTTCTCGTCGATCTGCTGCGCCATATTTTTATTCTGAGCCGTCAGTACTGCCGCCATTTCCTTCACGCCCAAATCAGCAGGACCTCCCTGTCCCAAGTAACGAGGAGCATTGCCTGCCGTTGCCGTTTCGCCTGACGCGCTGCTCAAATCACTGCCCAGCTTAGTACTGTCAGTGTCACGAATCAATGCCCGGCGCAGTTTAGTTTCCAATGTCGTGATTTCAGACATATCACGCAGCATTTTTTCGTTATCCGCCAGCAGGCTTTGCAGCTGTGCTTCCAACTCGCCTTTTTTAGCCTGATATTCTAAAAAATCAGTCCGTTCCTGGCGGAACTGATAAAAATTATAACCCATATAACCAAGCGCGCCCACCATACAGACAGTACATATCAATACAGCGCCGGCCAGCAATTTAAACCGCCGGGCGCCAAAATGGTAAACTTTCTGCCCTTCCGCCCAAGGTACTGTAAAGGTATATTCTTGCTGTTTCTGTAAATCTTTTTCTTCCATATTTTAACCTCTTATCTAAAATACCCTAACTTCTGACCTGCTGCCAGCAGCCTGTGCCCAATAAAAGGCAGACTTTCCAGATCATCCTTACCCATACCGCCCACTGCCAGCAATACGCCGCCGTAAACAGGCACAGCCACGGCAATAGCCGCTAAAATCGCCCAGGCTCCCCAGCTTACCGCCAGCGTGATCACGCCATAAACAGCCGCTCCCATAGCTGCGGCTGACACAGCAGGCTTAAATACACCGCTGAAGGATAAAGCAAAACCTGTATATTTGTAAATAAAAATCATATTTAAAACTGCTGCCAGGCCAAAATCCACTACCGTAGCCATTGCCGCACCTTTGATACCCAAAGTCGGTATTGCCGTCAGCGTCCAGCTTAAAAACACCTTGACCGCAGCCGCTAAAATCATATTGATGACCGGGATCGAAGTCCGACCCAGCCCCTGCAGAATTCCTGTACTGATCTGATGCAGACCCAACAGCAAGATACCTACGCTCATAGTTTGGATAGCATCGGCAGCGCCAGGCGCATTATAAATCAGCGCCGCTATTTTTTCAGCCAGAAAATACATACCTACAAAACAGGGACAGGTAATGATCAAAGCGACTCTGAAGGCCGTCCTGGTTTTGGCCCTGATGCCGAAAACATCATTCAGTGCCCGCGATTCAGAAATCGCCGGTACCAGGCTGATCGTCATAGCCGCCGTGAAGATAGTCGCTAAATTGATCAACGGCACAGCCATACCTGTCAGATAACCGAAAAACTCTGTCGCCTGACTGATATGAAAACCAGCTGCTTCCAACCGCTGCGGCACGATCAAAAGATCAAGGTTCGCCACAACCGGCAGCATCAGGCTGGACATGGAAACAGGCAGCGCCAGCCGCAGCAGGCGGCTGATGATGGCCCGCGCCGACTCTCTCGTAGCCAGTGGATTCTGCTGCTGCAGATCCGCTTTCAGCTTCTGCTTGAGCCGTCCATAGAACCACATCAAAACCAAAAGCGCGCAGAAGGCGCCGACTCCGGCGCCCATACTGGCGCCGCCAGCCGCATAAGCCAAACCATGCGGCATAAACATATTCGCAAAAACGATCATCGTCACAACACGCATCAGCTGCTCTACTATCTCGGAAGCCGCCGTTGGCGTCATGATCTGCCAGCCCTGCAGATAGCCGCGGAAACTGGCCAAAAATGTAACAAAAAATACGGCCGGAGCCAAAGCAATAATAGAGTAATAAGCGCGGCTATCACGGATCCAGTGATTATCGATCAGCCAATGAGCGCCGAAAAAAAGTGCCGATGCAAAAACCAGGCCTGTAACGAACAATAACCGCAGAGAAACATTAAAGACCCGTTTGGCTCCCAGAAAATCCTTCTGCGCCAGCTTTTCAGCAGTGATGATGGAAATCGCCACCGGTATCCCTGCCGATGACAACGTTATCGCCATCAGATAGATCGGGAAACCCATCTGATACAAACCGATGCCTTCGCCGCCCAATACGCGCGACAGAATGATCCAATTCAGCGAACCGATAACCTTGACGACGATACTGGAAACCGTCAAAATCAGCGTACCCTTTAAAAATTTATTATTACTGCCAGCACTCTTTTCGGTATCGCTCATGATTACCCGCCTTGTCAAAATTTACATTTACATATAGTCATACATTATAATTATCTCCTTTATGCCGTTTTTTTACAAGTCTTTTCGTTTTTATTTCACAAAATCTTGCTTTTAACCAAAAAAACTGCCGACCTGTCTAAACAGATCGGCAGTCTTTACGCTTCATTATAGAGTTTAACTGATGCTCAGTGTCCCGCCTGTTTTAGAACGTCCATCTGGCTCCAACGTTCCACTGCCAGTCCTTTTTATAATCGCTGCCGGCACTGCGCTCAACATCCAGATAGAAAGAAGTATTTTTACTGCCCTGGAAAGCAACGCCGACGCCATATTCAAACCAGGTATCGCTGAAATCATCCTCCAGCTTAGCCCGGTTGCCAAACTTATCTGTAAAGGCGGCTTCGTAATCACCGCTGAACTCGTGCAGCAGATTAGCTTTAACATAGAAGTTGGTTGTCTTATTGATATCGCGCCCCAGATTAAAACCGATGCGCCCTACAACACTGCTGATGCCGCTTTGATCTACTTCCACCTTATTGGTCACATAGCTGCTGCTTCCCAGATAGCCAACTGTCATCTGAGCCTGAGGTTCTATATACCAGCCGTTGGAGCTCAAACTATTCTTACGTCCGTATTCAGCGCTTAAAGAAACACCGGTATTATCAAAATCTCCGCTTATCTTTTTACCGTTGTTGTCAAAAACTGTGAAGTCATTGTCCATCTGATTGAATTTAGCTACCACATCCAGATAATGTCCCTTAGCGCCGAGCTGGGTCATATAAAAATTGACAGCTTTATTTTTATTATCGCCGCTGCCGCTTTCATAGCTGCTGCTGCCGTCGCCATAGCTCACTGAAACGCCGCCGTAACGGGTATAAGCATCAGTTTGCTTCATTAACTGGTCATAACCAAGTTCATAAGTCGTATACTTATTTTCAAAGCCATATTTACCGCTATGGCCAAGCTTGCTGCCTTTAACCCTTACCCAGACTCCCTGCGCTTCACCGCCGCTTTGCCGCAGATCCCCCATGCGCTCCATCAATTTATTGTCGGCGCGCCATGTGTGATAAGCCAATGAGCCTGCTGACAACGCCGTTTGGACCGTAGTCGTCGGCGTATCGCCCGGGTTAAGAACATTTACCGCTTTCAGATACCAGTCTGTATAGCCTGTATTCGCATTCGCCAGCGAATCAAGCTCATAGCGTTCCCAGTATAACGAGCCTTCGTGATCTGCGGCTGCAAAAACACCGTCGCCATTATTGACGCTTGCCAGTACCGTACCTACGGCAGCCTGGCCGATCTCAATATCACTGTCGCGCCCGTTGAGCTCCTGTAACGATAAAACCTGTTTGCCTGTAAAAGTATCCTTTACGATCAATTTATCGCTTTGGCCTACAGCCGTTCCGTCGATATCCATAATAACGGTGCCGTCACCATGCAGATTATCGACCGTCAACGAACTGAACCCATTACCGTCCTGCGTCATATCGATCACAGCATTATTAGTCAAACTGGTCAGTGTGGAAGAACCTGTCATTTTCCATAAAGAAGCACTGCCCAAAGTCAGATTATTTTCTGACCCGCCGCCGCTGACGCCGGCAATGCCTGTGAATAATGAACCTGCGCCGAGCTCAATATCCGAAATGCCCGCAGACTCGGCCGTTATATCACCGTCCAGACGGGAACCAGCCTCTGCAGTTATAAGAACCTTACCTCCGTTAGCGGCGTGTATCCCGCCATTGATATCGAGTAGCCCCTGACCTTCGACACTTGAATCATACTGATTGGCATACACAGCATACGCTCCATCCGTTTTATTGACGGCTATCACCGCGGTACCGTCAAAACTGACTTTACCGCCATTTTCAGCAATCATTCCGTGCGCATCTGCGCCGGAAGTTGTTATAAAAACATTCCCCAAATCTGCATTGCTGTTATATCCCTGTGCGGCAACACCATAAGCGCCGCTGCCCTCTGTTACTACCTGAGTACTGCCGGAGAGCGTGATCTGACCACCCTTGGCATCGATGCCGACAGCATTATCCTTGGCCGTTGTGATAAAAACCATACTGCTGCCTGCCGCTGTTATTTTAGCGCCGCTATTGACAAACAATCCGCTGGAACCCTCACCATCGGTTTCTGCTGTCACGACACCGTCAAGCTGTAAAACACCTTTATCCTGAGCATACAGTGCATGTGCGTTTTCGCCATGGGTAACTACCTTGCTCTGCCCAGCCAATGTCACCTCGCTGCTGCTGCCGCCCGCAAAAACACCATGCGCCTGTTTGCCGTCTGTAGTTACGGCTAAAATCCCCGTCTGGCTGATCTTGCCGTTTTGAGCGAAAAAGCCGCTGGTATTATCCTGTTGGGTAGTGATCTCTACATTGGCATTACTTGTTATCGAACCGCTTTCTGCATAAAAACCATGCGACAGCAACCCTTCTGTAGCGATAACGATCTTGGCGCCCTCAGCAAGCTTCACCTGCCCGCTGGCCTGCGCCGCAATACCATGCGAATCACGCCCCTGTGTAGTTGCATTCACCCCGCCGCCGACATTTATTTCACCGCCGCTGGCATAAATGCTGTGCGCACCGTCGGCATTAGTTTGTATTTTGACGCCGGAATCACCAGTCAGGGTTATTTTGCCATCTGCCTTGGCCATGAGCCCATAAGCATAAGCACTGTTCGTTGTGATATCCAGACTGCCGGCCCCGGTAATATCACCACCATTAGCAGCATAAACTCCATGCGCGCCCGGGCCGGAGGTAGTTATAACAGTCTCAGAACCTGAACCTAAAATTATCTTTCCGTTATCAGCAGCAAGTCCATGCGACTCGCTCCAGTCATTAAACTGGGTCTCGATATTCAAACTGCCGTTGCTTACCACGGTGCCCCCGCTGTCGGCATAAACGCCATGGGAGACGTTGCCCTTAGTAACGACGGACGTATCAGACCCCTCACTGAGTATGACCGTACCGTTACCCTGGGCCGCGATGCCATGGGAAGCCGCACCCCAATTGCCATTGCTGTTTACCACTTTATTACTGCCGGACAAAGTGAGCTCGCCATTATTGACTGCGGTCACAGCTGCCTGCTGGTAACCGTTAAAATCAACATCAAGATCATTGAAGGCATCATTTGTCCCTTCAACCTTGATCTGGCTGCTGGTCGCCGCATTTACGTATGAATACGGATATCCCAGCGACAGTAAAGTGGCGGCAATCGAAAATGCTAACCATTTTTTATTCTTCATTTTATTCCCCCTGTTTATTAAATTTTAACTGCACCGTCATTTTAGCACATGAAAAATGTTTGTTGTTATTTTATTTTATTAGTTTATAATTTCGTTTATTG
>OWJB01001049.1_pt1 | contig 12674 bp, 10 predicted proteins | sample 1732861 | NCBI WGS metagenome assembly OWJB01 (sample SAMN05065762, study PRJEB22554) | human gut metagenome | biome: ENVO:2100002; feature: ENVO:00000062; material: ENVO:00002003 | host: Homo sapiens | place: USA
CTACAGAAGTACACGGAACAGGACTGGAAAGAAGTGCATCAGCATGGTACAGTACATTATACCGGGGCTAAACCTTGGAATCATTTTACCGTGGAATTCCAACTATGGTGGCAATACTATGAACAATTACCAGAAGAAATAAAAGAAGAGTGGCAAACAAACAAGAAGATTCATTTCTTATCCGGACTTTATAGAACTTCTTTAGGAGCTTTGATAATCAACGGGCTTCAGTCATTATATCGTAAATTGAAATATCAATGAAAGCACAAACTGTAAAAAAAGTAGCCAAGCGGTTCATTCCTGTAAAACTCTGGAATGCACGACGTAAAACGTCTATCCTGAAACAGCACAAGAAAGTGGCAGACTTCTGGACACCTCTTATTGAAGCTTATTATAATGGAACAACAGAAAAGTATACTTTGAAACCTAAAAGAGAGTTAGGTGCCCGGAAAGTAATCTGGCAATACTGGGGACAGGGTCTTGACAACGATGATTTGCCTGAAATAGTACGAATCTGCTTTGATTCGGTAGACAGATATAAAGCAGATTATCAGGTGATCCGTCTGACGGATGCTACCCTATCAGACTATCTGGACTTTCCTGACTTTGTTCTTCAAAAGCGGAAGAATGCACTATTTAATCGTACGTTCTTTTCTGATTTGCTTCGGGTAGCTTTGTTGAACGTATACGGCGGTGTATGGTTGGATGCAACTATTCTGTTGACAGGCAAGCTTCCGGGAAAGTATGAGAAGCTCGATTTCTTTATGTTTCAACGGTCTGACGATGAGAAAGATAAGAATTATTGGGAGAATGCCTTTGCCTATTATTTTGGTTGGGAACCCGGTTTTAGAGTGAGGGTGTTGAATAGTATAATCTTCGCCCGAAAAGCGAATAGGGTTGTTTCAGCCTTATCAGATTTATTGCTTTATTTCTGGGAGACACAGGATTCGGTGCCGGATTATTTCTTTTTTCAGATTCTCTTCCATGAACTGATAACCAAATATTGCCCCGATGAGAATTGTCCTGTAGTAAACGATTGTATTCCACATATTCTACAGACTAAAATCAATGGAAATTATGACCGGATATCATTCGGAGAAGCAATGCAACTAAGTAGTATGCACAAGATGGCCTATTTAGATGATACAGCGGTAGCACGTTTGAAACTTATCTTAAGATTGAACCAGAATGCATAATCATCCGATGAAACATGCTTACCTGATAATAGCCCATCATGAATTTGATATTTTGAGTAAACTGGTTCAGGCTATTGATGATGAACGGAATGATATCTTTATTCATTTTGACAAGAAAATAAAAAACTGTCCATCTTTAATTGCGCACTACTCGAATCTATATATTCTCAAAAAAAGAGTAGATATCCGATGGGGACATTGTTCGCAGATTGAAGCGGAATATGTATTGTTCGAAGCAGCCAGTACGCACGGTGAATACCATTATTATCATTTACTTTCAGGGGTGCACCTGCCCTTAAAGTCTCAAAATGATATACACGAATATTTTTTAAGACTTAAAAACAGAGAAGTGTTGATGCATGTCCCTAATTCGGATTATCAGACTACACTTAAAATCCGGCGATATAACTTCTTTATGAAGAATTTCATGCATAAAGTTTTATTTATAAGAAGATTGAATCAATTATTGTGGAGGTTTTCCATCCGTATCCAGAGGGAACTGCGTATTTCCCGGAACAGACATCAACACTATACAAATGCTTCCAACTGGGTAAGTGTAACCCATCATTGTGTCGCCTATCTGTTGCAAGTTAAAGATGATGTTTTACAGAAGTATCGTTTTACCCTGTGCGGTGACGAGTTTTTTATTCCTTCGGAATTGGGACATTCATATTTGAAAGATCAGATATATTATGATGACAGGTTATTGAAATGTGACTTTGAAGGAGGGGCTAATCCGCGTGTTTATACTTTGGCGGACTATGATGAACTGATGAACTCCGGTTGTCTTTTTGCCCGCAAATTCAGTCACATGGATATGAATATTGTCGATAAAATATTGAACCACATACTAACGGATGTGAAAGGATGAAACATGCCTATTTAATTCTTGCTCATAATGAGTTTGCCATTCTGGAATGGTTGATCCAAGCTATTGATGACGAACGGAATGACATCTATATCCATTTTGATGGAAAGTTGAAAAACTATCCGGTTTTTCAGCCAATACATGCCGGACTCTTTATTCTGACAAATCGTATTGATGTTCGTTGGGGGGATATAAGCGTGGTAAAAGCAGAATATGCATTGTTTGAGGCGGCCTTTCAATCCGGTGGATATAGTTATTATCATTTGTTGTCAGGGGTTGATATGCCTCTTAAATCGCAGGATTATATTCATCGTTTTTTTGTAGAAAACAACGGAAAAGAGTTTATCGGATATTATCAGGGAGACATAACGGCTGGAATTGACCGGAAGGTTCGGCGGTGGCACTTGTTTCCGGAAAACTTTAAGGATACACAAGGAGGCATGTCTATCGGCAGGAAAATCTTACGTGCCGGATGGATTCGTATGCAGCTTCTGCTGCGAATCCGGCGGAATAAAGACGTGAATTTTAGGAAAGGGACGCAGTGGTTAAGCATCAGTTCCGAACTGGTCGGGTATCTACTACAACAACGAGAGGAAGTCATGCGGATTTATAGTCATACTTTCTGTTCGGATGAGATATTTGTGCAGACTATTTGCTGGAATTCACCTTTTCGCAACAGGGTTTATAACATCCATGATGAGGGACGCGGCTGTTTACGAATGATCGGATGGAAAGGCAACCGGTTGGAGGAATGGCAGGAACGGGATTTTGAAGAATTGATGAGTTCGGATGCTCTGTTTGCCCGGAAATTTGGCAGTAGACATATCGGAGTGGTCAACCGGATTCTAAATGAGATTGTGAAATGAAAGACGAATTGGATAAGAGACAGTCGGAAGTGATTGCAGCCATGAGATTTCCATTGATGGTACTGCTGCTTTTCGCCCATGTGCTACCGATGACATCGGTACCTATTGAGATGAATCTTTCAGAAATGAATATTTACCATTTCTTTTCGGAGGGAATATCTCATAATCTGTCCAGAATACGTAATCCCTTATTCTTTTTCTTCTCCGGCTTTTTTTTCTTCCGTAAACAGGAAAGGTGGAGTCGCAGCTTTTATCATCTCCAATTAAAAAAGAGAGTGATGAGTCTTTTGTTTCCTTATTTCTTATGGAATATACTTATGATTGTGGCAATCTATATAAAGAACTACATACTGATCTCTTTCTTCTCGATGCCACCGGGTGAGGAGCTTCTGAACATAGAGAATAGTTCTTGGTATACATTGTTCTGGCATACTCCCGTCAATTATCCCATGTGGTTTTTGCGTGATCTGATCTGTATGTCCGTGTTAGCCCCACTGTTCTATCTATTCTTCAGATATTTGAAAGTATATGGTTTGTTCATGCTTGTAGTTTTGTATTTGTCAGGTTGGGAGAATAATGTGCCCGGATTAAGTGTGTCCGCCTTTATGTTTTTCGGGGCAGGAGCTTATATGGGAATTTATAAAAAGAATATCCTTAGATTCTGTTTGAAGTATCGTTATCCTGCAGCGGTAATAGCTCTGCTGGCTTTATGCTGTGCCACCATATGTAATGGGAGAGAATGGCATACATACATTGTCCGAATCTATGTATTGTCCGGCATTGTCACGGCTTTTAACCTAATGGACCGGCTGATAAACAAGGAAACCTGGAAGAATCTCTTTTGTAACTTGTCGGCTACGGTCTTTTTCATTTATGCGGCTCACGAAATATACATAATCAACTGGACAAAGGGTTTCTTTTCCCGTACTCCTCTTGCCGACTCCGGGGGAGGATTACTGTTAAGCTACCTGTTGATTCCTTTCATCACTCTAAGCGTGTGTCTGGGAATTTACTTTTTGTTGAATAGAATGCTCCCCCGGACACTTGCCTTGTTAGTAGGTGGTAGGGTAAAGGCTCAAATAGCGGTAAACGGAAGGTGAATATGCAGGACGTGACTATTTCGGTGATTATTCCTGTGTATAATGCTTCGGCCACTTTATTTCACTGTCTGGAGTCTTTAGACAGACAGACTTACAGAAGACTGGAGCTTTTACTGGTAGACGATTGTAGTACGGATGAAAGTCTACATATCCTAATGTCCTATGTAGCGCAGCGGCCGAATCCGGATTTCACAATCCGTATTCTTCACCATGAAGAAAATCGGGGGGTAGCGGCAGCACGCAATACAGCTCTGGAACATGCTAAAGGAGATTATATCTATTATGTAGATGCAGATGATTTCATAGAACCGGATACATTCGAACGTTTAGTGAATGAAGCTACGGAGCACGACTGGGATATTACGGGACACGAATGGTATCTGGCTTTCGCATCCAATGAACGATATATGGAACAACCTGCATATACCACTCCCGAAGAGGCTTTACGAAATATGATGTGTGGGATTATGCGGTGGAACTTATGGCTTTTTCTGGTTCGGCGTTCTCTTTATGTAGAGAATAAAATCCGTTTTATAGAGGGTATGAATATGGGAGAAGATATGATGGTGATGATAAAATTGTTTGTATGTGCCAGGAAGGTAGGGATGATTCATGTCCCCTTTTACCATTACCGGCAAGGAAACTCAAGCTCGTTGACGAAAACTTATTCGCAGAAACATATAGAGCAGGTGGCCGGCAATGTGTATGAAGTGGAAAAATACATTCATTCCTCTTTATATGCAGATGTGCTGTCCTCTTGTATCCCGTTCCTTAAATTGAACATCAAACTTCCTCTTCTTATCACGGATGACAAATCACGCTATGAGCAGTGGCTGGAATGTTTTCCTGAAGCTAACAGATATATAATGCAGAACAAAACACTTCCTTTGAGAACACGCTTGCTGCAATGGATGGCGGTAAAGGGATGCTTCCGGGGACTGCAACTATATTATCGGATCGTATTTAAATTCATTTATGGTATTATTTATAAATAATGTAGTGGGACGATGGCTCGTGTTTTAGCTATGTTATTCATATCAATGGTGGTGAGTGGATACTATTTTCCATTCAGCTTTGCCGTTTTACCCCAACTGAACACTAAAATGGCGTTGGCAATGACTGGTGTTTTTCTGGTGGTTCTTCAAGGATGCCGGAGGCATAAAATCACCTTCTCGAAGGAACTGTTGGGAGCTATCATCTTTGCTTTTATTTTTTCCTTTATCTGTTTTATTGCTGCCGATTATAATCATACGGACGATTATTCCTATGTGACTTATTTCGTCTCTTTTTTCACTTGGTTGGGAGGAGCGTTTGTTGTTTGTTTTGCTATACGTATGCTTCATGGCAAGGCAACATTGAGCCTGTTAACGGGCTATCTGACATTTGTATGTGTCTCTCAATGTATACTGGCTATTTTGATAGACCGGTTTCCGGCATTTCAACTTTTAGTGGATACCTATATCTCCCAGGGACAGGAATTTTTTCAGGAAGTGAGGAGATTGTATGGCATTGGTGCTGCATTGGACCCGGCCGGAGTACGTTTCTCTATTGTACTGCTTCTGATAGCCTATCTTTTGTGTGAGAATGAAGATGTGAAACAGACCAGATGGAAAGTCTCCGTTTACCTCTTTGCTTTTTTTGTGATAGCAGTCATTGGTAATATGATTTCCCGCACTACATCGGTCGGGCTATTACTGGGAATTGTGTATTTGATATGCTCTACAGGAATCTTTCGTCTGGTGATCCGGCGGAGCTATTTCAGACTGTATTCCATTCTGGGAGGAATGCTGGTTACATTTATCATTTTAGGCATTTATCTATATGAGCATGATCCCTTTTTCTACAGGAATATCCGATTTGCTTTTGAAGCTTTTTTCAACTGGGCGGAAACAGGAGAATTGAGGACCGATTCAACCGATAAATTGAACACCGTAATGTGGATTTGGCCGGAAAACTTGAAAGGCTGGCTGATAGGGACAGGTTTATTTGCCAATTTTGTGTATAGTACTGATATCGGCTATTGTCGCTTTATCTTGTATTGCGGATTAATCGGATTCGGGACATTTATTGCTTTCTTTGTGTATAATGCTTGGGTATTTGCCCGTAAATTCCCTTTTTTCCGGTTACTATCTTTTTTCCTTTTGGCATTGAGCTTCATTATATGGATGAAAGTAGCGACTGATCTTTTCTTTATTTACGCTTTATTTTATTGCTTGGACTGGCAACGGAAACAGGAGTTATCTTGGGAGGAAAGTGAATGAAAATAGTTTATTGTATAGCCGGGACTTATAATTCCGGAGGAATGGAACGGGTGTTGGCTAATAAAGCTAATTACTTGGCCGGTCATGGATATGAAGTGGTTATTATTACTACAGATCAACGTGGGAATCGACCTTTCTTCGATCTGGACGGACGTATCAGATGTCATGACCTGGGTATAAACTATGAGAAAAATAATGGAAAGTCATTCTTGAATAAACTGATTTGTTATCCTTTCAAACAATGGAAACATCGAAAGAGATTGTCGGAATGCCTGAAGCGGATCAATGCGGATATCACAGTCTCCATGTTTTGTAATGACGCCTCTTTATTATGGAAGATGAATGATGGCAGCCGGAAAATCCTGGAAATTCACTTCTCCCGTTACAAGCGCTTACAGTATGGGCGCAAGGGAATCTGGAAACTAGTGGACTGGTGGAGAAGCCGGATGGATGAAAGGACAGTGAAGAGGTATGATCGTTTTGTCGTACTGACTGCCGAAGATCAGTCGTATTGGGGGGATCTGCCTAATATGACAGTCATTCCGAACGCACTGGCCTATTCTGTTCCCCAATCTCATTTATCACCTCTGACGGTCCGGAGAGTGATTGCCATTGGGCGGTATGGGCATCAGAAAGGGTTTGATTACCTGATAGATGCCTGGAGAATTGTTCACAGTTTCCAACCGGGATGGACCTTGGATATTATTGGAGACGGAGAATGGACAAACCGTCTGCAACAACAGATTAGAGCAAACGCATTGGAGCATTGTGTCTTTTTAAAACCGCCAACCCGGCATATTGAAGATGAGTATAAACGTGCTTCTTTACTGGTATTGTCATCCCGTTATGAGGGGTTGCCTATGGTATTACTCGAAGCGCAGTCATTCGGGTTGCCTACCGTCTCTTTTACTTGTAAATGTGGTCCGAAAGATGTGATAACCGAAGGTGAAAATGGCTTTCTGGTTTCAGAAGGGAACATTCCAATGTTAGCCGATAGAATGTTGAGGCTGATGGAAGATGATGAATTGCGCAAATGTATGGGACTAAACGCATATCATCATTCGAAAGCCTTTTCAGAAGAGAAAGTCATGCAGCGGTGGATGGATTTGTTCAATAAGTTAGCAATATAAATAGATGAGCGGCGAGAAAAAAACGATTGTTGTTTCGGCAGTTAGCTTGCGGAAAGGGGGAACGCTGACCATATTACGGGACTGTTTATGTTATCTCTCTACGCTGGCGACTGATGGTCATTACCGGGTCATTGCGCTGGTGCATAAAAGAGAACTGGCTGATTATCCGGGTATCCGGTACATTGAAATGCCGGATATAATCAGAGGCTGGAGCCGGCGATTGTGGTGTGAGTATGTGACGATGAATCGGATTTCCGGAAGAATAGCACCCGTATATCTGTGGATCTCTCTTCATGATACAACTCCGAGAGTGGTGGCTGAACAGCAGGTTGTCTACTGCCAGACTTCCTTTCCTTTTTATAAATGGAACTGGAGGGATTTCCGGTTTGATTATAAGATTGTTCTATTTGCTTTATTCACTCGTTTCGCTTATCGAATCAATGTACATCGGAATGATTTCCTGATTGTGCAACAAGAGTGGCTACGCTTGGGATTGAGCCGCTTGTTGGGAGTAAAAGAAGGAAAGTTCATAGTGGCTCCACCGGAATATAAAGAAAGCCGGGTTGTTGCAGAGAGAATAGAACGGTCTTGTTTCACGTTCTTCTATGCTGCCACTCCCGATTGCCACAAGAATTTCGAATTTGTTTGTGAGGCTGCCTCTCTCTTGGAACAGGAAATCGGGAAGGATGTATTCAAACTTGTCCTGACTATTAGCGGGCAGGAGAATACATATTCAAAGTGGCTGTATAAAAAATATGGTTCTGTGAATTCGATAGAATTTGCCGGATTTATGAGTAAGGAGAAGCTCTTTGGCTACTATCATGCAGTAGATTGTTTGGTGTTTCCCTCCAGAGTGGAAACATGGGGATTACCCATTTCCGAATTTATGTTCACGGGCAAACCGATGCTTTTGGCCGATCTGCCTTATGCTCGTGAAACAGCTAGTGGAAGTGAACGGACTGCATTTTTTAGTCTGTCGGCTCCTGAACTACTGAAAGAACAGATGAAACGGTTGTGGGAAGGGGACACTTCTTTTCTGGCTAGTGTTCATCCTTCCGGGGAACGTTCCTCCTGTGCCTCGTCCTGGCAAGAATTATTTGACTATATAAAGTCCGTATCAAAATGAAAATACTACAAATAGGAAAGTTCTACCCGATCAGAGGCGGAGTGGAAAAGGTGATGTATGATATCACGATGGGATTGTCGCAGAGGCAGATCCATTGTGATATGCTGTGTGCTTCGGCAGAACAACAGCGACCGGAAAATCTGTCGCTGAATAAATATGCACGTATATTGTGTGTACCCACTTGGAAAAAGGTGGCGGCTACTATGCTCGCTCCGGCTATGATTTACCGCTTGCGTAAGATACGGAAAGAATATGATATCATCCATATTCACCATCCTGATCCGATGGCATGTCTGGCATTGTTCCTGTCCGGCTATAAAGGACCGGTAGTATTACACTGGCATAGTGATATACTGAAACAGAAGATGTTGCTGAAATTGTATGATCCTTTACAGAAATGGCTGTTGCGCAGAGCAGAAGTGATTGTCGGCACAACGCCTGTCTATGTGAAAGAATCTCCCTTTCTGGAAGAAATACAATACAAAGTGACTAGCATTCCTATTGGAGTGGATAAGATGAAACCCGTCCCTGAACGGGTAGCGCAGGTTAGGGAAAAATATGGTGGCAAGAAAATTATATTCTCGTTGGGGCGTCTGGTAGAATATAAAGGTTACGAATATCTGATACGGGCGGCTTGTCAGTTAACCGATGACTATGTCATATTGATTGGAGGCAAGGGGCCGTTATGGGAGTACTTGCAGACATTGATTGACGAACTGGGAGTTGCAGATAAAGTTAAATTGCTCGGCTTTATTGAAGACCAGTATTTGCCGGATTATTTTGGTGCCTGCGACCTGTTTTGCCTAAGCTCTATCTGGAAAACAGAGGCATTCGGTATTGTGCAGATTGAAGCAATGTCTTGTGGCAAACCGGTGATTGCTATGAATATCCCCGAATCAGGAGTCAACTGGGTGAATATGGACAGGTTCTCCGGCATCAATGTAAAACCGGAAGATGCAGAAGCGCTGGCTAAGGCGATAACGACCGTTCTTTCCGACAATCATTTGTACGAAAAGCTGTCGCAGGGAGCCCGGAAGCGGTATGAAACGATGTTCACCAAAGAGTTGATGACAGAACTCTGCCTGAATCTTTACCGGATGATATTAAGCAGTAATGATGTCCAGATAGAGAATCAATCTCATCTCACAGCGAAACCATAAAGAAAAACAAAATAATAGTATGAAAAAAAACATGTATGTAGTGTTGCTTCTGGCAGCACTGTTGATGACTTCCTGCATCAATACCAAGAGAATTGTTTATTTGGAAGATATGAAAGAAGATATCTCCTATCCAATGAATCAGCAACCGGAAATGAGAATTCAGAGGGATGACCGGATTAGCATTGTGGTCAGTTCGAGAAATCCGGAACTGACGGTACCTTTTAATATTTCGACAGTAGGCAATTTTCAAGTGACGTCTAATGGAGATGTGGCAACGACTGGCAACAGTCAGAAACAGGAGAAAGGATATACGGTGGACTTGAACGGATACATCGAATTTCCGATTCTGGGCAGGCTGAAAGTGGTGGACTTGACTTGTAAGCAGGTGGGTGCTTTAATAAAGAGTCGTCTGACTGAAGAGGATTTGATTAGCGACCCTCTGATATTTGTGGATATCCTGAATATAAAGATTACTGTAATGGGTGAAGTGAAAAGTCCCCAGGTCTTGAGGATTGACGATAGCCGGATTACTTTGCTGGAAGCCGTTACTAGAACCGGTGGAGTAACGCCCAATGCACTTTTAGACAGGGTGGCGGTCATTCGTGAAGAGGGAAACGAGCGTAAAATGTATATGCATGATGTCCGTTCGTCGGATATCTTTTATTCTCCTTGTTTTTATTTGCAGCAGAATGATATTGTGTATGTACATCCTAAGTATGCGGAAGCTTCCACGAAAGAGCGGCGTACATTGGGCTTCTACTCATTTGGGTTGTCCATCCTTAGCCTGCTTACGACCATTGCCGTTCTATTAAAGTAATTACCAATTATAAGATATGGAAAAACAAAGGAAACTGGCTCTGGCAGAAGAAGAAAAGTCTGTCAATATTGTGGATGTCTTTATGTATCTGATTGCTCACTGGAAATGGTATCTTCTTTCTATTCTGTTGTTTGGGGGATGTTTCTGGTACTTTTATTGTAAGACTCCATTTGTATATAGTCGTGTGGCGATTGTAATGATTAAGACACCCACCAATTCGCGGTCTGCAATGCAGTTGTATGGTTCCAATGACTTTATGGGGCAAATAAATGTGGCAAGTGAAATCCTGCAGTTTAAATCGAAAGAGCTGATGCGTAAAGTGATTGGCCGCCTACAGGCGAATGTGAGTTATATGGTTTATGACGGTTTGCGTCCCAGAGAACTATATACGGAAGCTCCTATACGCGTGGCTTTTCTGGATGCAATACCGAATGAAAGATGTTTTTTGTCTGTAATACCCAAGAATCAACAACAGGTGGAACTGGCTGATTTCTCGAAAGGAACAGAATTGAGGAAAGTGGTAAACCTGAACGATACTGTTCATACGGCATTGGGAAAATTGGTTGTTTTCGCTGCTGAAAATTATGGTGGGAACTGGATGGATCGGGCTGTCAAAGTGATTAGCCATCCGCAGGAAGACATGGTGTCTTTCTGGCTGTCCAACCTGGCAATCAGGCAAATGAGTGGAGATGCAGCTCTTTTACGCATTACCATGGATGATTGGTCTCCGGTTCGTGCAGCTGATATTCTGGATATGTTGATTACCGTATATAATGAAGAGGCAATTAAGGATAAAAACCGGATCGCCGTGAATACTGCGGAGTTTATTAAAGAACGTCTGCAAATCATTGAACATGAACTGGGGAGTGTGGAAACTGATATTGAAGACTTGAAACGAGCGAACAATGGAGTCGATATTAATACGGTTGCAGGCATCTATATACAAGATAGCCGACAATATGAATTGTTGATAAAGGAGCTGGATACCCAGTTACAGTTAGTGACATTCATCCGGCAGTATTTGCAGGATTCTGCCAAGGAGGAGGAATTGATACCCGGCAATATCGGACTGACGGATATCAATATTGAAAGTCAGATTGCACGTTATAATGAAACATTGTTGAGACGAAACCGGTTGGTTAGCGGCAGTAGTAGTAATAATCCAGTTGTGCAGGAGTTGAATCGGTCTATGCAGACGATGAAACAGAATATTTATCGGGCATTGGATAATTTGTCCACCAGTCTGAAACAGAAAAAGAACGATTATACGATGCAGGAGAATCGAGTACGCCAGAAAGTACAGGCTGTACCCCGCAAGCAGCGGGAAATGTTATCTGTAGAGCGTCAGCAGAAAGTTAAGGAGTCCTTGTATGTGTTTTTGTTGAACAAACGGGAGGAGAATGCTTTGAGTCAGGCGATGGTGGATAATAATGCAAGAATTCTAGATCCGGTTTCGGGAAGTAGCATTCCGATTTCTCCCAATAAGTATAACAAAATTTTGATGGGAGCAGGTTGTGGAGTGATTGTGCCTACTGTCATTCTGTTATTGATCTTAGTACTCGATACCAGGGTACATAGCCGGAAAGAAATAGAAGCTTCCGTCAGTGCTCCTTTCTTGGCGGATATTCCACAAGTATCGAAGACGGAAGCTGATACACAGGAGGTAATGGTGCGTGCGCGAGGACTCGATCCATTATCCGAGGCATTCCGGATCCTTCGTACCAATCTGGGATTCATGATATCACAACCACAGGAACAGAAGGTAATTACATTGGCTTCTTTTAATATGGGAGCCGGTAAGACATTTATTTCTGTTAATCTGGCTGCCAGTCTGGTGCAGACGGAGAAGAAAATTGTCATGCTCGATTTGGATTTGCGGAAAGGAAGATTAAGTCATTTTGCTCATGCCAAACGAGTGAAAGGGGTGGCTCACTATCTCTCTAATCCGTCGGTAAGTGTGGATGATATTATCTTGCATGACGCCTTTGGCGGAGGACTCGACCTGATTCCTATCGGAGTAATCGCTCCCAATCCGACAGAATTATTATTAAGCAGACGACTGGATGAGTTGATTGTCAAACTTCGACGGCGGTATGATTATATCATCGTGGATAATGTACCGATAGGGGTGGTGGCGGATGCTTCTGTTG
>OWJB01001051.1_pt1 | contig 12671 bp, 14 predicted proteins | sample 1732861 | NCBI WGS metagenome assembly OWJB01 (sample SAMN05065762, study PRJEB22554) | human gut metagenome | biome: ENVO:2100002; feature: ENVO:00000062; material: ENVO:00002003 | host: Homo sapiens | place: USA
GGAGGTAAAGCAAGATGAACAAGTATGAATTAACCGTTGTTCTGAATGTGAAGCTTGAAGACGAAGAGCGTGCAGCAGCAATCGAAAAGGTAAAAGGTTACATCACCCGTTTCGGTGGCACTGTGACCAACGTAGATGAGTGGGGTAAGAAGAGACTTGCTTATGAGATCCAGAAGTCTCATGAAGCATACTACTACTTCATCCAGTTTGAGTCCGATTCTGTATGCCCTAACGAAGTAGAAGCTCACGTTCGTATTATGGAACCAGTGATCAGATACTTATGCGTTAAGGTTGAGGCATAAGAATACCCAGACCGTGAAAACGGAGTTAAAAAAGGAAGTGTGACCGTATGAACAGAGTTATCTTAATGGGCAGATTAACAAGAGATCCGGAAGTAAGATATTCACAGGGAGAGCGTTCTATGGCAATCGCCAGATACACTCTTGCAGTGGACAGAAGAGGCCGCAGAGGTCAGGATGGAAATGACCAGACTGCAGATTTTATCAACTGTGTAGCATTCGACCGCGCAGGTGAGTTTGCAGAGAAGTATTTCCGTCAGGGCATGCGTGTACTGGTTTCCGGAAGGCTCCAGACAGGCAGCTATGTAAATAAAGACGGTCAGCGTATATACACCACCGAGGTCATCCTTGATGACCAGGAATTCGCAGACAGTAAGGGTGCGGCATCTGATATGAGCGGCTATGGACAGTCAGCTCCATCTCAGAGACCGGCTCCTACCAGCGCGATTGGTGATGGGTTTATGAACATTCCGGACGGAGTTGAAGACGAAGGACTTCCGTTCAACTAGGCTCTATCAGGCCGGACATGTTCCATGGTTAATAATAAAGGAGGACAACACCAATGGCATTTAATAAAACAGACAGACCAGAGGGCGCTAAGATGAGAAGACCAGGCGGAATGCGCAGAAGAAAAAAAGTTTGCGTTTTCTGTGGCGATAAGAACGGCGTTATCGATTACAAGGACACTAACAAATTAAAGAGATACGTATCTGAGAGAGGTAAAATCCTTCCTCGTCGTATCACTGGCAACTGCGCAAAGCATCAGAGAGCTTTAACTGTAGCTATCAAGCGCGCTCGCCACATCGCACTCATGCCATATGTATGCGAATAATATTTGATTAAAATATGTAAGTATTTTGAGACTCTGCGTGAGAAATCACGCAGGGTTTTTTTGTCCTACAAGGAAAATGCATTGTCGTTGTATAATGCGATCAATAGGACGGATTATGAAAATGTAAATGAACTGGAAATCGTAACACTGACAGATGTGGTTTATTTGACAATGAAAAATGACGCAGCAGTGTGTTTTCAGGGAAAATTGGATTTGTGGGAACAGCAGAGCAGTGTAAATGAGAACATGCCCTTACGTGGATTTATGTATTTTGCCAGAGAATATGAGGGATAGCTGGCGGTCAACGAAAAAGACATTTACGGAGAAAAAATGGTTCGCATACCCACACCAGGATTTTATATTCTGTATAATGGATCAAAACCTATGCCGGAGCGAAAAGAATATCACTTATCAGATGCATTTGAAACATTTGTGCCTGGATATGAATGGACCGCACATATGATCAATATCAACGCAGGATATAATAAAAAACTTATGGAACGTTGTACTCCATTAAGAGGATATTCTCAGTTGATAGAGAACATCCGCCAAAACCAGAAGCAGGGATTGAAATTAGAAGAAGCAGTGAATTGCGCAATTGATCAATGTATAGAGAAAGATATTTTAAAGTCGTATTTATTAAAAAATAAAGGGGAGGTAATGTCTATGATCTTAACAGAATATAATGAGAAATTGCATAATAAGACGCTTCGGGAAGAAGGCATATTGGATGCAAAAAATATATTGAGTCTTCATTTTGCTGGTAAATCGCCTAAAGAGATATCCGAAATGACGGGAGTAAGATTAGAAATAATAAAAAAGTTGCTTGATTTTTGAGTTCAATTTACTAAAAATAGATATAAAGGTCGAAAAAAGCATGAAGATCATTGAGTCTAAAACAGAAGGAAAGGCCCCATGGCGCTTAAGCGAAGATAGTTTGGTGGTTACATCGGATTTCATTGCAGTGATCGATGGAGTGACACCAAAGTCTAATTTTACCTATGAAGGAAAGTCTACAGGAAGACTGGCAGCAGAACTTGCAGGGCAGGCAGTGAGAGAGTTGAAAGGAACGGAAGACTGCCAGACATTTATTAAACGGTGCAATCAGAAGTTTCATGATTTCTATGAGAAAGTGGACTTCCCTTATGACATTCGTTCAAAGGGTTTGCAGGCGGCAGCAGTTATTTATTCGGAATATTTACATGAAATATGGATGATCGGGGATTGTCAGGCAATGGTGGATGGCCGGGAATATCTGCAGCCTAAGAGAAGTGATGTGATCTTAAGTCAGTTTCGCAGTCTGCTGATGGCATTGCAGGTACCTGCCAGTGAGGCCAGAGCAAAAGTGGAACCCTGGATCGTAAATGCTACAGCCTTTGCTAATAAAGTTGGAACTTCTTATGGGTATTCCGTGCTGAACGGAGAAGAGATACCGGATGAATTAATAAAAGTGATCCATCTTTCGGAAGGGAAACATGAAATCATATTGGCAAGCGACGGATATCCGCTGTTAAGGCCGACCTTACAGCAGTCAGAACAGGATCTGGACAGACTTTTAAAGGAAGATCCCCAGTGCTGCAGATTATATGAGTCTACCAAGGGACTGAAACCAGGTAATAAAAGTTTTGATGACAGGACGTATGTAAGATTTCAGGCGGGGACATTGTAAACGGTTTATTATTGTACATGCAATACATGGACAGCAGGAGTGTTTCAATAAGTAACACTTAAAAAGGCTGCAATCGGTTGACGAACAACTGCTTAGGTGTTACAATTCTATACAGTTTCCGACAGAAGCCGGTGGTTCTCCTGATGAACGGGAGTGTAACAAGAAAGATCATAAGATAAAAAACAGGATTTATAAAAACAGAATTTTGAAAGATAACCATACCAGGAAGGTGTGAATGCCATAGGAAGGGGCAGTTCATACCTTCTTGTTTTGTTTATTGAGAAGGTACCGAATGAAGTATTGATCAAATTCAGATATTTTAGAGGAGAACGAAAAATATGAAAAAGAGCCGTAAAAGTTTTTTATTGGCAATGATGGCAATCCTGGTGGCAGCAGGCCTTGCAGGCTGCGGAAGAGGCAACAGTGCTTCTGGTCAGCAGACAGAGAACGCAAATGGGCAGACGGACCAGCTGGCACAGGCGCAGACGGAGGATGCAGAAAAAGACTCTGTTATCGTAGTCATGGGTCCATCCTCAGAACCAGAGGCAGGTTTTGACCCGGTTTATGGCTGGGGCGCAGGGGAACATGTTCATGAACCGCTGATCCAGAGTACATTGACTGTGACAAATAAAGATCTGACCATTGGATATGACCTGGCTACAGATATGGAGACCTCTGAGGATGGCATGACCTGGACAGTGACCATCCGGTCGGATGTGAAGTTTACAGACGGGGAAGCGCTGACAGCAGAGGATGTGGCGTTTACCTATAATACGCTTCGTGATAACAGTACAGTAAATGATTTTACCATGCTGGACGAGGCAGAGGCCACAGATGATACTACCGTAGTATTCCATATGAAACGGCCTTATTCTATCTGGCCATACACCATGGCGATCACAGGTATCCTTCCGGAACATGCCTATGGCCCTGATTATGGACAGAACCCTATTGGTTCCGGCCGTTATATTATGAAACAGTGGGATAAGGGACAGCAGGTGATCTTTGAGGCAAATCCGGATTATTATGGGAAAGCGCCGAAAATGAAGCATGTGACCGTTTTATTTATGGAAGAAGATGCGGCTTTTGCAGCAGTTCAGGCTGGACAGGCAGATCTTGCATACACAGCGGCTTCCTATTCTGACCTGACGGTGGATGGCTATGATCTGCTGGCGTTTAAAACAGTAGATAACCGTGGATTTAACCTTCCGGCTGTTCCTTCCGGCGCAGTGACCGCAGATGGTGTGGCAGCAGGAAATGATTTTACCAGTGACGTAAGGGTGCGCAGAGCCATTAACTTAGGCATCGACAGGGAAGAAATGATCCAACATGTGTTAAATGGATACGGCAGCCCTGCTTACAGTGTCTGTGATAAAATGCCATGGTACAATGAGGCTTCTGAAACTTCCTATGACCCGGAAGCTGCAAAAACATTGTTAGAAGAAGCTGGATGGACAGAAGGAAAAGATGGCATCCGCGAAAAAGACGGCGTTCAGGCCGGATTTACATTAATGTATCCTGCAAGCGACTCTGTCCGTCAGGCGCTGGCAGCGGATACAGCCAACCAGTTGAAAGAACTTGGTATCCAGGTATCCATTGAAGGTGTAGGCTGGGATACAGCCTATGACAGAGCCCAGTCCACTCCTCTTATGTGGGGCTGGGGCGCCCACACCCCAATGGAATTTTACAATATTTACCATACAGCCCAGAACAGTTCCTTTGCAGAGTATTCCCCATATTCCAACGAAAAAGTGGACGAATATATGGATCAGGCCCTTGCAAGCCCGTCTCTGGAAGAGTCCTATGATCTTTGGAAAAAAGCACAGTGGGATGGAGAAAACGGTGTGACCCAGGAGGGAGATATCCCATGGATCTGGCTGGTAAACATTGATCATCTCTACTGGTCCAGAAAGGGTCTCCATGTAGCTGATCAGAAGCTTCATCCACATGGACATGGCTGGTCAATTGTAAATAATGTGGATCAGTGGACCTGGGAGTAGAGATATTGTGGAAAACAGTTATTGTGGAAAAAAGCCGGATGTTTACGGAAAATAGTTAGGAGCAGATAAGTTTGAAAAAGCAGGCTATATTTATCAGTAAAAATTTCATACGGATGCTGATCCTTCTCTTCTTCGTCAGTATTGCGGCTTTTGCCTTGGTTTCCATGGCACCTCTGGACCCGCTGCAGACTAACGTAGGTCAGGCGGCTATGGGTTCCATGAGCCCGGAGCAAATCGAGCGTCTCCGCCTTTACTGGGGCGAAGGAATCCCGCCGTTAAAACGCTATCTTGCGTGGGCTGGGGACTTTATCCGGGGAAATATGGGAATTTCCCTTTTATATCATCAGCCTGTGGCAAAAGTGATCCAGGTCCGTTTCGCCAGTTCTGTATGGCTGATGGCGGCTGCGTGGATCTTATCCGGAGTTACCGGTGTGATCCTTGGGATGACAGCGGGGGCAAGAAAGGGAAGTCTCACAGACCGTGTGATCTCCGCCTATGCACTGGTTACAGCCAGTACACCGGCCTTCTGGGTGGCTCTGGTGCTTCTTATGGTGTTTGCAGTGTGGTTAAAAGTCCTTCCCGTAGGTTTAAGCGTTCCCATAGGCGCAGATGCAGCCACCGTTTCTATAGCAGACCGCATCCGTCATGGTATATTGCCGGCAGCGGCTTTAAGTCTTACAGGCATTTCCAATATCACCCTCCATACCAGGGAGAAAATGATCCAGGTTATGGAAAGTGATTATGTGCTTTTTGCAAGAACCAGAGGGGAAAGCATGAGTTCCATTGTTTTAAGACATGGGCTCCGCAACATGATCCTTCCGGCCCTGACCCTGCAGTTTGCTTCGATCAGCGAGATCTTCGGCGGCTCCGTTCTGGTGGAACAGGTATTTTCCTATCCGGGACTGGGACAGGCGGCAGTAAGCGCAGGTCTTGGCAGTGATATTCCGCTGCTTATGGGAATTACCATGATCAGTGCAGCGATGGTGTTTGCAGGCAATTTTATTGCTGATATTTTATATGAGATCATAGACCCCAGAATGAGAAGAGGCGCAAAATAAAATCGCAAAACCTTGAAAATGGGGGATGAAAGGTAATGATAATTTGAAGAAGTATTTGAAACGGACAGAGGGGATAAGCAGCAGGCGTGTGCTTATGACGGCGCTTATGGCACTGGCGGTATTAGTGATCGGGGCAGTGCTGGTTGCAGGCGTCTGTCTGAAGGAACAGGCACTGACTACGGATTTTACCAGGAAAAATATAGCACCCTGTATACAATATCCTTTTGGAACAGACTGGATGGGCCGGGATATGTTTGTGCGTACCCTTACAGGTTTGTCCTTAAGTATACGCATTGGCCTGATTACATCTGCCTTCAGCTCCCTGATCGCAGTGGAAATGGGACTTGCCTGTGCGGCAGGCGGAAAATGGGCAGACAGCCTGATCAGTGGTTTTATTGACCTGGTCATGGGAATACCCCATATTCTGCTTCTTATCCTGATCTCTTTTGCATTGGGAAAAGGTTTAAAAGGCGTGGCAACAGGCATTATCCTGACCCACTGGACTTCTTTAGCACGATTGATCCGCGGGGAAGTGCTCCAATTAAAGGAAAGCCATTTTATAAAGATCGCTGAAAAAATGGGTATGAGTCCATGGCAGATAGGTGTCAAGCATATGATGCCCCATCTGTTGCCACAGGTATTAGTGGGAATGGTACTTATGTTTCCACATGCTATACTCCACGAAGCAAGCATTACATTTTTAGGTTTTGGACTATCACCGGAGCAGCCGGCTATCGGTGTGATCCTTTCTGAAAGCATGAAATATCTGACTATGGGAAAATGGTGGCTGGCGCTGTTCCCGGGAATACTATTGGTGCTGGTAGTCATGTTATTTCATGTGATCGGTGATACGTTAAACAGTCTTTTGGATCCGTCCAGGGCACATGAGTAGGGAAAATGAGTATAAAAAGCAAAAGATAGATGCTGTTAAAAGATGATCATGAAGAAAAACGCAGGAAAAGCATAAAAAGAGAACGCAGGAAAGTGCGGGAAAAAGGTGGAAAGGAGGCGCCGATGCAGATGGAAAACATAAAGATGTATGAGAAAACAGAAAAATCTGAAAAAACAGGAAAACAGAAAAAGTTTGAAAGAGAAGAACTTCTTCGCATCAAACATTTATCCGTTACATTTACCCAATATGACGGCTGGTTTTCAAGAAAAACACTGCCTGTGATCCGTGATCTGAGTCTCAGTGTTTCACGGGGAGAAATGGTAGCTGTGGTTGGTTCCAGCGGCTCCGGAAAAAGCCTTTTAGCCCATGCAGTCATGGGGGTTCTGCCTTATAATGGAAAATGTGGGGGAGATATTTATTATAAAGGCGAGCAATTGACCTCAAAGCGGATCAAAAAGCTGCGGGGCCATGAGATCGTCCTGGTTCCCCAGAGTGTTTCTTATCTGGACCCATTGATAAAAGTGGGAGAGCAGGTAGCAGGCGGGAAAGAACGGATCAGTTTGGAAAAAAGCCGGAAGGCACTGGCCCGGTATGGCCTTGATAAAGAAGTGGATCATATGTATCCTTTTGAACTTTCCGGCGGAATGGCAAGGCGGGTGCTGATCGGAACAGCGGTGGTGGAACAGCCCCAGCTGGTGATCGCAGATGAACCTACGCCTGGGCTTCACATGGAAGCGGCCCTGCGGGTGCTGTCCCATTTCCGTGAGATCGCAGATCAGGGGGCAGGAGTGCTTCTGATCACCCATGATCTGGAGCTGGCGTTAAAAACAGCAGATAAGATCGTTGTTTTCTATGCGGGAACGGCTGTGGAAGAAGCGGATACCGTGGATTTTAACCGGGAGGCGGCTTTGCGCCATCCGTACACCAGGGCGCTGTTTCGGGCAATGCCGGAGCATGGATTTGCCCCGGAACCGGGGATCCAGCCTTATGTAAGAGATCTTCCTGAGGGTTGTCCCTATGGCCCCAGATGCCCCAAATATAAGACCGAATGCAGCAAAGAAGTTTCCTATGTGCCCTATCAGGGGGGACTGGTGCGCTGTATCTGTCCGGGAGATGAAAATGAGATCTTACCTGGAATATTATCGGGACCAGCGGGATTAAAGGGACAAATGACGTCAGAGCAAATAACGTCAGAGCAGATGGCGTCGGGACAAAGGTCCGGTGAATACAATGCATGGGGAAAGGAAGGCGTCAGCTTATGAGATTAGAAGCAAAAGACCTGTCTTTCCGCTATCATAAAGGAAACAGACAGATATTAAACCATGTATCTGTAAGCCTTGACAGCAGTGACCGGTTGGGGCTTGCGGCACCCAGTGGTTTTGGCAAGACTACGTTCTGTAAAATACTGGCCGGTTATGAACAGCCAGATGAAGGCCAGGTTTTACTGGACGGAAAGCCACTTTCGGAATATAAAGGTTACTGTCCGGTACAGCTGATCTGGCAGCATCCACAGGAGGCAGTCAATCCCAGACGAAAGATGAAAACAGTTCTGGAAGAAGGCGGCGTATTAGATGAACGCTTGATCCATGGTCTTGGGATCGAGAAGGAATGGATGGAGCGGTATCCTGGGGAACTTTCCGGAGGAGAACTTCAAAGGTTCTGTATTGCAAGGGCATTAGGTGAAAAAACCAGTTTTTTGCTGGCAGATGAGATCACAGCCATGCTGGATCTGATCACACAGAGCCAGATATGGAATTTTCTGCTGGAGGAAGTACGGAGCCGGGAGATCGGACTTTTAGTGGTAAGCCATTCAGAGCCGCTGCTTCAGCGAATCTGTACAGGACGGATCCAGTTGTAGAGTAGTTGCAGGACCTATATTAAAATCCTGCTGTCGGCAGATATTAAAAAGTATACAGATCCGGATATCGACAGAGTGTTTTGCCGGTGGATTTCTAATAGAATAATTGTGGATAAAAGGAGGAGCATGAAGCATGGATGTGCATAAGATGCTGGAACAGGTAAAAGCGGGCCAGCTGGATATTGCAGAGGCAGAGGCGAAGCTTAAAGATCTGCCTTATGAGGATCTGGGCTATGCAAAGCTGGACCATCACAGGAAACTGCGTTCCGGTTTTGGCGAAACTATTTTCTGCCAGGGAAAACCGGATCCGTACTTAAAAGAGATATTCCTGAAATTTTATGAAAGAGACGGGGAAGTTCTTGGAACCAGAGCCAGTCAGGCCCAGTATGAGCTGATCCGTTCTCTGGTACCGGCAGCAGTCTATGATCCTATTTCCCGCATTGTAAAGGTGGAAAAGCCGGATAAGGAGCTTGTAGGCTGTGTGGCAGTATGTACCGGCGGCACAGCAGATATCCCGGTGGCAGAGGAGGCAGCCCAGACAGCGGAGTATTTCGGCACAAAGGTAGACCGCATCTATGATGTGGGAGTTGCTGGGATCCACAGGCTGTTAAGCCAGAGAGAGCGTATCTGCAAGGCAAACTGCATTATTGCGGTAGCAGGAATGGAAGGGGCTCTTGGAACGGTGATCGCAGGTCTGGCAGACGCACCGGTGATCGCAGTACCTACATCTGTAGGATATGGAGCCAGTTTCCATGGTCTGTCGGCTCTTCTGACCATGATCAATTCCTGCGCAAATGGAATTTCGGTAGTAAATATTGATAACGGCTATGGAGCCGGATATATTGCAACACAAATAAACAGAATGGCGGTGAAGAAATAATGAAAAAAACATTATATCTGGAGTGTAATTCAGGAATAAGCGGTGATATGACCGTAGGAGCGCTTCTTGATCTGGGAGCAGACAGAAAAGTACTGGAAGATGCACTGGCAAGTCTGGGAGTAGACGGCTATCATCTGCATTTTGGAACGACGGAGAAATGCGGCATCAAGGCATATGATTTTGATGTGCATCTGGAATATGAAGAGCATGTACATGAGCATTGCCATGACCATGATCACGAGCATACTCACGATCATGGAGATCATGACCACGATCACGAGCATACTCACGATCATGGAGATCATGACCACGATCACGAGCATACTCATGACCACGGCCATACCCATGATCACATGCACCCACACACCCACCGCAACCTCTACGACATTTACACCATTATTGACCGCCTGCAGTCTTCCGATAAAGTAAAACAGCTGGCAAGACGTATTTTTGAGATTGTGGCAGAGGCTGAGTCAAAGGCACATGGCCTTCCAATTGATCAGGTACATTTCCATGAAGTAGGCGCCATCGACTCTATCGTTGATATTATCAGTACTGCAGTCTGCCTGGATAACTTAGGCATTGAGAAAGTCATTGTTTCCCCACTTGCAGAAGGTCAGGGCTATGTAAGATGCCAGCATGGCACACTGCCAGTTCCTGTACCGGCTACAGCGAATATTGCACAGGCATATGGCCTGAAGCTGCGCTTTACAGAAACACCGGGAGAAATGGTCACACCTACCGGCGCGGCGATCGCAGCAGCACTGAGCACCGGTGCTTCCATGCCAAAGAACTATCGCATCGTAAAGATCGGTATTGGTGCCGGAAATAAGGATTTTGACCATGCAAACATCCTTCGTGCCATGCTCATTGAGGAAGAGGAAGAAGAAAAAACAGACGGCTTAGAGCTGTTAGAGACCAATTTAGATGACTGCACAGGAGAAGCACTGGGATATACCATGAACCTGCTGTTAAAGGCCGGAGCAAATGACGTATGGTATACACCAATCTATATGAAGAAGAACCGCCCGGCTTATATGCTTTCTGTATTATGCCGTGAAAGCAACCGTGAGGTTATGGAAGACATTATCTTTACCCATACCACATCCATTGGCATTCGTCGTTTCCCGGCAGAGCGCACTGCCTTAGACCGCAGAAAGATCCAGGTGGAAACAGCCTATGGAACAGCGGATGTAAAGGTTTGCAGCTATAAGGGAAAGAATTACTGCTATCCGGAATATGACAGTGTTTCTGCATTATGTGATAAACAGGAAAAGGCTGATTTTAACACGGTTTACCAGGCAGCAGCAAAAGCGGCGAAAGAGCAGTTATAAAATTATCAACCAACAGTATCAGATGAAAACGCTACATGCAAATGAAAACTGCTAACAGGAGATACAAACAGGGGCGCAGCAAAAACAGATAACCGGGGAAGACAAACATTCATTACAAGACATACAGTAAAGGAGACCGGAACGATGGAAGGACAGAATTATTCAGTAAAAGAAAGACTGGAACAGTTAGAAGCACTGATGGGAAAGTACACAGCTGGCGGCAAAGACCTTTGCGTGGCTTTTTCCGGCGGTGTGGACAGCAGCCTGATCTTAAAGGCAGCAGTAAAGGCAGCTACGAAGGATGGCAGCAAGGTTTATGCAGTTACCTTTGACAGCCGACTGCATCCATCCTGTGATCTGGAGATTGCAAACCGCGTGGCAGCAGAACTGGGCGGTGTCCACAAAGTGATCCATGTAAATGAACTGGAACAGGAAGCCATCCGAATGAACCCGGTGAACCGGTGTTATCTGTGCAAAAAGCATCTGTTTGTAAATTTAAAGGAAATGGCAAAAAGCCTTGGTGCAGAGACTGTTATGGATGGAACCAATGAAGATGACCACCATGTATACCGCCCGGGCATCCAGGCATTAAAAGAGCTGGGAATCGTCAGTCCATTGGCAGAACTGCACATTACCAAGGCAGAGGTAAAGGCCATGGCAAAAGAGTGGGGCATTTCCGTAGCATCCCGCCCTTCAACCCCATGTATGGCAACCAGACTGCCGTATAACACTCCCATCGACTATGATGTAATGAAGCAGATCGAAGTAGGCGAAGGTTATTTAAGAGAGCTGTTAGGCGGAAATGTGCGCCTGCGTCTTCATGGAAATGTAGTGCGTATTGAAGCAGATAAGACTTCATTTGGAAAACTGTTAGAGCATGGAGATGAGATTGTAAAGACATTAAAGAATCTTGGTTTTGTTTATATTACCATGGATCTGGAAGGCTTCCGTTCCGGTAGTATGGATGTTGGCCTGGATAAATAACAGAAGCGGACAAGCAGGCATGTCGGCTGCATATGGTCATATGAATGCATGAACAGTAGAAGAATAGTAAAAAGCTCCCAACCCAATGATTTTGGGCGGGGAGCTTTTTGTTGCTTTGCTTAGTGTGTAGCACCCTCAGCAGCTACAATATCGCTCTCATTTTCACCAATAGCAGCGATGGCAGCCTCAATACCTCTTGCAATATCCTGTAAATTCATGGATGGTGCAGCCGGGCGGTTTACGACCTGGCTTGGGATAAATGGAACGTGCATGAAGCCGCCACGGACTCCCGGATAGTTCTTAGCCAGAGTGTAGAGAACACCATACATCAGGTGGTTGCATACAAAGGTTCCTGCAGTGTTGGAAACGCTGGCAGGAAGTCCGGCATTTCGCATATTCTGTACCATAGCCTTAATTGGAAGAGTAGCAAAATAAGCAGGAGCACCGTCTTCAAAGATCGTCACATCAATAGGCTGATTGCCTTCGTTGTCTTTGATGCGGGCGTCATCTAAGTTGATGGCAACACGCTCCGGTGTCAGGTCAAAGCGGCCTCCGGCCTGTCCTATACAGAGAACAGCGTCCGGTCTTTCTGCCTCAATAGCTTTTGCTACTTTATCAATGGATTTGCCGAAAACAGTAGGTACTTCCAGTTTTACTACCTGGACAGATCCAACGGTATCGGAAACCAGTTTTACAGCCTCTAAAGCAGGGTTGACAGGCTCTCCGCCAAATGGATCAAATGCAGTGAGAAGAAGTTTCATAGTATATCATCCTTTCTGAAAAATTGTTGAAAATTATTTCCCAAAATATCCCAAAATCTGTCTCTTATACACATCTCCGAGCCCACGAGACGCGTAGTAATCTC
>OWJB01001055.1_pt1 | contig 12660 bp, 10 predicted proteins | sample 1732861 | NCBI WGS metagenome assembly OWJB01 (sample SAMN05065762, study PRJEB22554) | human gut metagenome | biome: ENVO:2100002; feature: ENVO:00000062; material: ENVO:00002003 | host: Homo sapiens | place: USA
TCGGAGATGTGTATAAGAGACAGTCTTAATATATATGCGGCAGTTTTCTCGTTTCAATGCTGCTTTTTCCCAGTTTCCAGCTTATTTGTATTCTTTTTTTGTTTCTTTATGAACAATTTTCTCGATTTTGTGTTTATGATTTGTTCACAATTTAGCCAAATTTGAACGGTTGAAACCGGACTGAAATTCCGTCATATATTTCCGGTAGCGAAGCGGCAGGCGCGTTCGCTGGCAGGCTGGATTTTCCCGCTCCTTAATTCCTATCTGATGAAAAAATGCACTCCAGAGCGCCGCATATTCGCTCTGATCGGTTTTCCCGGAAAGCGCCTGCAGGGGTTCTGTCTCAGCCCCGCGCATCATATACCACCGCCCCTTTCCTGTCCAGACTCCCGCTTCCTGATGATTTTTATCATAGATAATAAATGGTTCCGATGGCAGGCGATCCGTAAAATACGGCATCAGCAATGCCGTCACCCGGTTTTTCGGACCAATCTCAGAAAACAGTACCTGATCGGAATATTCCGCAAACCGCATAAATTCTATCTGCAAATGCGCTTCATTGGCAACCGCGCGGTTGATCTGAAAGACTGTCTGCACCGCCGGTATCTGTAAATTGTCCGTGATACGTCTCCCTGCTGCCCCTGCGCCAAATCCACAGACCAGAAACCGGTAGACCGCCTCTGCCCGATCATCCCGTTCACTCAGTGCCGTGCGGTAAATCCAGCTGTACGCCAGTTCTGACAGGGATCTGCGCACCGAGCGCACGACTTTCTGCGCCTTGAGCTGATCCACCGCCACCTCCCGGTACTCCGAAAACAGGCTGTAATTATATTCGCCCTGTACTTCCAGCCGCACGTTCTCATGCCCCAAGCGGCTGCTCCAGGCATCATATACTCCTGTGAATATGCCTTCCGGACTGTCTTCACATACAAATACAACCATTTTTCTCTCCTCCGTCCGTTTCATACCTGCGCCATATGAAAATCATCAAACAACGACATCTGGCGGTACAGCCCGCTCTGTGACAGCTGCCACTGCTTCCGCTTTTCTTCACTGACTAGCTGTGCCGCGATCGCATCCTCATGGATCTGCACCGGGTACATCATCCGCCCTGAACAGGTAATGAAGTATACCGCCCGCTTCAACACAACTCCCATCTTTTTCAAATCTTCAAACCGAAGCGCCGTCTGCTTTCTCGCAGCGACAATCCGCATCGCAGACTTTACCCCGATGCCCGGAACCCGCAGAAGCGTCTCATACGGTGCCCGGTTTACCTCCACCGGGAACTCTCCCAGGTTCTGCAGCGCCCAGTCGCACTTCGGATCCAGAAACACATTAAAATTAGGGTGTTTTTCACTCAGAAGTTCCGACGCCCGGAAGCCATAGTAGCGCATCAGCCAGTCCGCCTGGTACAGACGGTGTTCTCGCAGAAGCGGCGGTCCGTCCGGAAGATCCGGAAGCAGGCTGTCCTCATTCACCTTGATAAACGCCGAATAAAAGACCCTCTTTAATCCAAAATTCCGATACAGCGCTTCCGCGACTGCAACCATCTGATAATCACTCTCCGGAGTCGCCCCGACAATGAGCTGCGTGCTCTGACCGCCGGGGACGAAATAATTCTTGCTGTTTGAGATATTTCCCAGTCCGAAACTGCCATAGATCGAGTGTCCCGGGATGACACGGGGGATCTCCGGTGTATGTGTCCTTCCAACCCTTTCATCCGTTTCCCCCGGCTCTTTCGACCTCATAAATCCTTTTACCTTGTCTCCATTCCGCCCCCAATCCATCTTTGTCTCTGTCTGATTCAGACTCAGAATTCCCTTGTCAGCCTGCAGACATTCCTTTTCCCCTTTTCCTATCGCTTTACCACCAATTCCATATCTCCCGTCTCCCGGAATCTGAATTTCTCCGCGCTCTTTCTGCGGAAGCCAGGCCCCTCTGCTCTCCAGACGCCCTTCCTGCTCCAGCTGTCTCGCGATCCCAGTCTGGATCTGGCGCATCGGGCGCAGTATCTTGTCCCGCGTCTTTCCCGGTGCCAGGCGCGCCAAACCATCAGCCGTCGGAAGCTCCAGATTCACACTCATCCGGTCCGCCAGAAAGCCCACTCTCTCAATCAGCTCCGGATCTGCCCCCGGAATTGCTTTCACATGGATGTAACCGTTAAATCGATGGACCCGCCGAAGCCGGTACAAGGTCTGATACAGCAGTTCCATCGTGTGATCCGGTGTCTCCAGCACACCGGAACTTAAAAACAATCCTTCTATATAGTTGCGCCGGTAAAATTCCATCGTCAGACGGCAGACCTCCTCTGGCGTAAAGGAGGTACGGACCGTGTCATTGCTCCGACGATTGACACAGTAATGACAGTCATAGATGCACTGGTTCGTAAATAAAATTTTCAACAGGGAGATACAACGCCCATCCGAGGCAAAACTGTGACAGATGCCGTCCACCCGGCTGTTTCCAAGAAAGCCTTCCTTTCCCTTTCTACCCACGCCGCTGGATGTGCAGGCGGCGTCATACTTCGCCGCATCCGATAAAATTCTTAACTTTTCTTCGATTGAAAGATTTTCCTGTATCAGCATGAGGTTCTGCCTCCTCCCGTCCTACCGAACATTAGTTCTGGATTTATCATACCATACTCCCTTTTTAAATGCAAGCTTTTTCGAACATACATTCTGTCATTATTCCCATATGTGTTACTGTTCACGCATGCCCAGTAACGGGATTTTGCCGATGCTTTGCATTCCAAATCAGCAAAATCTGCAGCCAGAACTGTATCCGAACCTTGCCAATCTCCGCCTTTAAATTTTCTCTTAAAATATAATTTCGATAACACATGACAATATTTCTGATTGTTTTCCTCGCAAGCCGCGTTTATAATAAAGAAAGATTAAAGGTATAGAATGAATTATTCTTATAGGTAGGATGAAGGAGGAGTTTACAATGGCTATTTTAGTTACTGGAGGCGCCGGTTACATCGGCAGTCATACCTGCATCGAACTTTTAAACGCCGGATATGAGGTCGTTGTCATGGACAACCTTTACAATGCCAGTGAGGAAGCGCTGCGCCGCGTGGAGAAAATCACCGGCAAGCATGTAACCTTTTACAAAGCAGATATGCTGGATCACGAGGCAGTCAATGAGATTTTTGAAAAAGAATCCATCGATTCGGTCATTCATTTTGCAGGCTTAAAGGCAGTCGGGGAATCCGTTGCGAAGCCACTGGAATATTACCACAACAATATCACCGGAACCCTGATTCTCTGCGACGTAATGCGCAATCATGGCGTCAAGAAAATCATTTTCAGCTCCTCCGCTACCGTATACGGAGATCCGGCATTCGTCCCGATCACCGAAGAATGCCCGAAAGGCAAAATCACAAATCCTTACGGTCAGACAAAGGGAATGCTTGAACAGATTTTAACTGACCTGCACGTGGCAGATCCGGAATGGAATGTTGTTCTGCTCCGCTACTTCAACCCAATCGGTGCACACAAGAGCGGTCTGATCGGCGAGGATCCGAAGGGAATCCCGAACAACCTGGTTCCTTATATCGCACAGGTTGCTGTCGGCAAGCTGAAATGTCTCGGTGTCTTCGGCAATGATTACCCGACTCCAGACGGAACCGGTGTGCGCGATTACATCCACGTAGTTGACCTTGCGGTCGGTCATGTAAAAGCACTCCAGAAATTTAACGATAAGCCAGACGTATATATCTACAACCTCGGCACCGGCAAAGGCTACAGCGTACTCGATGTTGTCAAGGCTTACGAAAAAGCCTGCGGCAAAACAATTCCTTATGAAATCAAGCCACGCCGCGCCGGCGATATCGCAACCTGCTACTCCGATGCTACCAAAGCGAAAAATGAACTCGGCTGGGAAGCTCAGTACGGCATTGAGGAGATGTGCGCTGACTCCTGGAAATGGCAGTCGATGAACCCGAATGGATATCGGGACGCTGAGGACTAAGAGATGAAAAAGAATGTGCTTGGCACATTCTCGCGCCGAGCGCGGTCGCTTGCGACATGTTTCTGCTTCGCGCGAGTGTGCATCATTGGCACGTTAGTGCCTTTTTGTGTAATAGGGAATTCCAGGAAATTTCCTATTACATGACAAAAGCGGCTGACAGATGTCCATCCTAACATCTGCCAGCCGCTTTTTCTGTTCTTTATTTGTGTTCCGCAAATCCCCGCCGCATTTTTTCCAGCGCCCGCTTCTCGATCCGGCTCACATAAGAACGCGAAATTCCAAGTCTGGCGGCAATCTCCCGCTGCGTCTGTTCCTTTCCGCCAAACAGCCCGTACCGGCTGCGTAAGACGATTTTCTCTGTTTCTTTTAAACACGCTTCATAGGCGCGGTAAAGCTGTTCAATTTCCTGCTTTAAAATAATGGTTTCCAGAACTTCTTTTCCTTCTGCCTCCAGCACATCCATCCGGCTGACGGTTTCTCCGTCTTTATCTACCCCGATCGGGTCATATAACGAGATATCCTTTGCATATTTTTTACCAGCACGGAAGGTCATCAGAATCTCATTCTCGATACATTTCGCCGCATATGTCGCCAACCGCGATCCCCGCTCCGGATGAAACGTATTGACCGCTTTAATGAGCCCGATGGTGCCAATCGACAGGAGATCTTCCATTTCATAATCTGTACCCTGATATTTTCTGGTCACATGCGCCACCAGCCGTAAATTTCGCTCTATCAGAGTATTGCGTGCCTCATGGTCTCCCTCTTTCATGCGTTCCAGACAGGACCGTTCCTCTCCAGGTGTCAAAGGCTTTGGAAATGTATGCAAAGAAAAAGCCACCCTGAAGCTTACTTACTGATAGTTTATGCTTCGGCGGCTTTTCCAGTGCACCACTTGCTTTTCCGATTTTAGAAAGGGATCTAAAAATCATACTGCGTCTAAAAATATTGATACCTCTTTCTCTTTGCCACCAAAAAGATAACTGACACCGTCACGGACATACACTCCGCCACGATAATTGCGCCCCAGATTCCGTTCAGGCCCAGGAGCAGCGGCAGAATGATAACCGATGCACTTTCAAACACAAGAGTACGCAAAAAAGCTATCAGCGCCGAGGTCAGTCCATCTCCCAGCGCCGTAAAAAAGGCGGAACTGAAAATGGAGAAACCGCAGAATAAGAACGAAACCGCATAAATGGAATACGCATGTACCGTCATGTCCAGAAGCCCGGCATCATATCCTACGAAAATAGCTGCCAACGGTGCCGCCATCACCTCGGACAGCAGCAGCATGCTCAGAGACGCCGCCGCGATCAGAACCACACTGCGCTTTAGCAGGTTATTTAGCTCCTTTTTATTTCCTGCGCCGTAGTGATAGCTGATAACCGGAGCTACGCCGGTCGCATAACCGATGAAAATCGCAAGGAAAATAAAGTCCACATACATGATGGTTCCGTAAGCTGCGACTCCGTTTTCTCCCGCGTAGCGCATCAGCTGCGCGTTATACAGCATGCCGACAATGGACATGGAAATACTGCTCATCAATTCCGATACACCGTTGGTGCAGGCACGTCTGAGCGCTCCTCCATCCCACTTTGGTCTGCGAAGGCGCAGGCTGCTGCTGTTCTTCCGCAGGAAATAAACCAGCGGTATCGTTCCGCCTATGATCTGTCCCATCGCAGTCGCCATCGCCGCTCCGGCAATTCCCCAATGGAACACTCCCATGAACAGAACATCTCCCGTCATATTGAGCACACCCGAAATGATCGTTACAATCAGCCCCAGCTTCGGCTTCTCCGCCGTCACAGAAAGGCTGCCAAACGCATACTGCAGCATTAAAAACGGAAGCGCCACCAGAATGATCCGTCCATACCGGATGCAGTCCGCCAGCATCTCTCCCTTCGCGCCAAGAAAGGAAGCGATCTGCGGTAAAAACAGAATACTGATAACCGCAATTACCAGACCAGAAACAACGGTCGCAGCGATCAGAAGGGAAAAAATCTCCTGCGCCTTCTCACGCCTGCCCTCGCCCATAATCCGGGCGATCAGGGCACTTCCACCCGTGCCGAACATAAATCCCATGGCACCTACGACCATCAGAAACGGCATAATGAAATTGACCGCCGCAAACGGCGTTTTTCCTACAAAATTCGATACAAAATATCCATCTACCACTCCGTAAATGGAGGTAAAAATCATCATTAAAATAGATGGAATTGTAAACCGGATCAATCTCCCAAAACCGAAATGATCCGATAACTGAATCCTCTGTTCCATAACATTCTCCTGTCAAATTTTTAAGTAATTCTGCCATTATATCACGATTCGCATCTTCGATGCTTACCGCTGCTGACGCAGCTATCGTAATCGCCATTCGCCGTTCGCCATAAATCTGCAAGCAGCTTTCTGGCTCACTTGCGCTCATTATATCATAATTCTTCACATCACGGAACATCACCTGCACCTCTTCTCCGTTACTGTTCACGCATACGTGCCCAGTAACGGAATTTGCCGTGGCTTCGCATTTAAATACGGCAAATTCCTGCTGCCACCACGTTTTCTTACGGCACTTTCGGTTCCAAAAGTGCCTACCCGTGAATACTCTCCCCTTGAGCCAAATAAATATTATTCCTACGGTTGATTTTTTCGGAATTATTCTGTATAATGAAAATAAATTTACAATTTAACGCGTTAAACCTCAACGCATTAAATTCAAAAAAGCACAACTTTCACATTAGGGAGGAACTATGTTATGAGCGAAGACAAAAAATTAAACATGCCTCAGTCGCTTCTGCTTCTGCTCCTGATCATTGGAGCGGTTGCAGTCTGCATCCGGCTGAAAACGGGCGGACCGATGATTGGACTATTTATGAGCTGGATCATCATCTATCTGTTTTGTAAGGTATTACGCATAAATTATGAGCATGTTGTAAACGGCGCTTACGACGCGATCCGGGTTGTCGTTCCTACCCTGTGCCTGCTCATGGCAATCGGCGTCATGATCGGTACCTGGCTGCAAAGCGGCACGATTGCAACCATCATTGTCGGCGGTTTAAAACTGATCAACCCGACCTGGCTGCTGCCTCTGACCCTGATTTTCTGTGCCGTATTAAGCCTTGTGACCGGAACCTCCTACGGTTCCGTCGGCAGTGCCGGTGTTGCCATGATGGCAATCGGCAACGCGATGGGCATCCATCCTGGCATGGTGGCAGGTGCTGTCATCTGCGGCGCGATGTTCGGTGACAAATTAAGCCCGCTTTCCGACACAACCAACTTGGCTCCAGCGGTTGCTGGATCTAAATTAAACGACCACGTGCGTTCCATGCTCTGGACCACGCTTCCGACCTTTGTCATCAGCCTGGTTCTCTTTGTAATTCTTGGCATCAGCCAGACTTCAGGGAACTATGAAACTGGAAATCTTCTGACATACATCGATGCCCTGCAAGGTGAGTTTAAACTTGGCTTCATCACTCTGCTGCCAGCCATCGCAATCATTATTCTGCTTTTATGCAAAGTAAACGCGGTTGTCTCCCTTGGTCTTTCCGCCATCTGCGCCGGAGCTGTCTCTTTCTTCTATCAGGGCGCAACTCTGCAGAGTATCATCCGTGTTGCTTACAACGGATACAGTACCAGCATTGAGGAAGGTATTTTACAGACCATCTTAAACCGCGGCGGTATGAGCAGCATGCTTCAGTATGTGGCAATCATCTGCTTTGCAGTTGGTATGGGCGGTATGCTGGATCGCCTCGGCGTTCTCGGCAATCTCTTAAACGCCATCGTAAATCACATCAACAGCGATGGCAGCCTGATTGCAGCAAGCCTTTTAGTCGGCTATGTAACCAGCTTAATCAGCTGTTCCCAGCCGATGTCCCACGTCCTGACTGGAAATATGATGAAACCGCTGTTCAAATCCAGAAAAATCGCACCGGAAATCCTTTCCCGTACCCTTGAGGACGCAGGTACTTTATCCGGTCCGATGATTCCGTGGCACGGTTACTGTGTATACATGGCTGGAACCCTCGGCGTTGCCTGGTCAGTATTCTTCCCATACCTGTTCTTACTGTACTTAACACCTTTGTTCAGTATTTTCTATGGATTTACGGGAATCTCCATCCGGCATACAGACGACGCTCAAAATTAAACCTTTCACTTGATGAAAACAAAATGATCGAAACATATATGCAGCCTTTGACACAGTGTTTACCTGTGCAAAGGCTGAACACATCTATTTGCCCGAACTTTTTTCATGATTTCGCGCAAAATACATTACATATGAATTTAGGAGATGAATATTTATGATGGAAACAAAGCTTGTACTTCTCGGAACCGGCACCCCGAATGCCTGCCCGAATGCCAGCGGTCCTTCTTCCGCAGTTGTCGTAGGCGACCGCGCTTATCTTGTAGATTTTGGTCCTGGCGTTGTCCGTCAGGCGGCGAAAGCATACCAACAGGGAATCGATGCCCTACGCCCGGACCGGCTGATGATCGCATTCTGCACACATCTGCACACCGACCACACGGCCGGCTATCCGGATCTCATTTTTACCCCGTGGGTGCTGGAACGCCCGAAGCCGCTGAAAGTATTCGGTCCAAAAGGCATCCAGAACATGACCGAACATATTTTAAAAGCATATGAGACGGACATCGACTTCCGTATCCACGGCTTTGAAAAAGCCAACGAAAATGGCTACAAAGTCGAAACTACCGATATCCAGCCTGGTATCATTTATCAGGATGACCGCGTGACGGTTGAGGCGTTTCCAGTCAGCCACGGTACGCTTGAAAGCTACGGATTTAAGTTTACAACGCCGGATAAAGTGATCGTGATCAGCGGTGACACGGCTCCGCTTGAGATCGTGGCGCAGAAAGCGGAAGGCTGCGATATTCTCCTCCATGAGGTCGAGTACACCGCCGGACTCTCCGCCAGAGAGCCAAAATGGCAGAAATACCACCAGGAAGTTCACACTCTCAGCGTTGATCTGGCAAAGATTGCCGCCAAAGCGCACCCGCGGCTTCTGGTTACCTACCACCGTATCTATCACATGGAAATCCAGGACAACACCCGCGATGTCGAAGCTGAGATGGCGCGCAGAAACACCGCCATTTTGCAGGAAATCCATGATGCCGGATATGAAGGTGCCGTTGTAAATGGACAGGATTTAGATGTATTCTAAGAAAAATTTAAGGGGCTGTGAAATAAGTCCCTGCCAGCATCATCCGGTCATTATCAAATGCCTTCTTCTTTTTCTCCGCATAGCAGTCTAAAAGGTCATTTACCCCCATTTTCGCTCTCTCCTCACCGCCCAGATCCAGGATGATCCGCCCTTCATCGAGCATGATCGTCCGATTTCCGGTCGTGAGCGCCTGCGACAGATTGTGGGTGATCATCAGCGTCGTCAGGTGGTTTTCCGACACAATCGACCGCGTGATCTCCATGACCTTATCCGCCGTCGCCGGGTCAAGCGCCGCTGTGTGCTCATCCAGAAGAAGGAGCTTTGGCATGACAAGCGTACACATGAGAAGCGTCACAACCTGTCTCTGACCACCTGACAGAAGCCCTACCTTCGTCTTCATACGGTTTTCCAGATCCATATGGTACTTCTCAAGCTCTGTCCGGAATAGATCCTTTTCCTGTTTGCGGACCGCACTTCGAAATGGCTTCCGATCCTTCCGGGTATATGCCAGCGCCAGATTTTCCTCGATCGTCAGATGCGGCGCCGTTCCTTTCATCGGATCCTGGAACACGCGCCCGATCTGGCGCGCCCTGCGGTGCTCCGACAGAAAAGTGATATCCTGACCATCCAGGAAAATCTGTCCCTGATCCAGCCAGTAATTGCCGCAGATCGCATTAAAAAGCGTCGATTTTCCCGCTCCGTTGGAACCGATGATCGTCACGAACTCCCCCTCATCCAGATGCAGGTTCAGTCCGTTCAAAGCGTGGTGCTCGCTCGCCGTACCAGCGGAAAATACTTTGGTTGCCTGTTTTACATCTAACATAGTACATCTCCATCTTTTATCCCTGTTTGTAACTGCTTTCCAGGTTATTGTTCATACATATCTCTTTCTCTCGTCCGCTTCATCTTTGAAAGCCCCATCTGATAACGGATCGCCGGAAGCGCCAGCGCCGCCGCTACGATGCACGCTGATACCAGTTTTAACGCATATGCCGGAAAAATCTGGCTCTTGGTTGCTGCTGCGATGATATAACGGTAGATGATCGAACCGAAAATCGAGGAAAAAAATCCGATTTCCAGACCTCTTTTTCCGACAATCACTTCGCCAATAATGACCGATGCCAGACCTACGACCAGCATACCGGAACCGGAGTTTACATCCGCAAATCCCTGATACTGGGCAATCAGACCGCCGCTGACCGCTACCAGTGCATTGCTGAATGCCAGCGCCGTGATTTTCATCGCGTCTACATTGATGGAGGACGCGCTCACCATCGCCTCATTATCGCCCGTCGCCCGGATGCAGAGTCCCAGATGCGTCCGGAAGAAAAGAATCAGCAACACCAGGCAGACTGCTGCCGCGATCGCAATCACGAGTCTTGCCGCCTCTTTTGAAAGTCCCAGGCTTTCTGCCGCTTTAAATATGGTCGGAACATTGATGAGGGAAATATTCGGGCTGCTTCCCATCACAATCAGGTTGATGGTGTAAAGCCCGCACATTGTGAGGATGCCAGCTAATACCGCATGAATCCCCATCTTCGTCTGGAGTACGCCTGTCACACAACCAGCCAGCGCCCCGGCCACAGCTGCTGCCACGATCCCGGCAACCGGATGCCCCGCCAGCGTGCAGACCGCCGAGGCTGCCAGTCCCAGCGTAAAACTCCCCTCCGCCGTCAGATCCGGAATATTTAAAATGCGGAATGTGACGTATATTCCAAGCGCCAGTATTCCATATAAAAATCCCAACTGCAGGGATCCGATCACCAGTGTCATGTGTGCTTCCTCCTATTTTCAAGTTCGTTTGTAATTACTCCGCAAATTTCCACAATCAATGAATGTGCGTACCAGCCAGACTGCTATATATCTTACTCCGCATCCTTTACAAAGGTTGCCTCGTTCTGCACCTCATCCGAGAATGTGATTTCCAGTGCATCGGCTGTATCCTGATTGATTACCATATTGGAAGCCGGTACCACAACAGCTGCAATATCCTCCATCGCAGTTCCGTTTAAGTATTCCAGTGCCATATCTGCGGTCTGTGCGCCGATCTCGGTATCGCTGATCGCAATCGTTGCAAATGCACCGGAATCAACCATAACAGCGGAGCTTCCATATACCGGAATCTTCGCATCTCTTGCCACTTCCGTTACCATCGGCATTGCACTCTGGATGACACTGTCATTCGGTACGAAAATTGCGTCAACCTCGCCCGCTAAAGACTGTGCCGCCTGCTGTACTTCAGATGAGTTCGTAACAACCGCCTCTTTATAGGAAAGTCCCTGATCGTCTAAATATTTTTTTGCATTCTCCACGGTGCTGACGGAATTGATCTCGCTTGTATTATACAACATTCCGTAGGTCTTACAATCTGGTGTCAGCTTATCGCTCAGTGCGAAAATATCCTCAACCGGAATCGCATTGGAAGTACCGGTTACATTCTTATCCGGCTTTTCCATATCGGTAATGACACCCGCGCCGACCGGATTGGAAACAGCGATAAAAAATACCGGAATATCCGTCTCCAGGTTTACCATCGCCTGGGTCGCCGGAGTCGCAATCGTTGCAATCAGGTCAACACCGCTGTCTGCCATCTCCTGGCAGATGGTATTCAGCGCTGCCGCATCGCCCTGTGCATTTTTGTAAACAATATCGACTTTACCACCTGTATATTTTTCAGTCAGCTCCTCCGAGAAACCATCGCGCATATCTGCAAATGCACCGTTATCAATCATCTGGATCACGCCAACCTTGATATCGCCCTTTGCCTCGCTGGCTGCTGCCTCCGATGCATCTCCATTTTCAGAAGCCGCCTCAGAATCAGCCGCTGCTGTCGTCTCTGCCGCATTCGAGCCGCCACAGCCTGCCATCGTCAGTGCCATTGCCGCTGCCATCGCTGCTGCTGTGCCTCTTTTTGCCATCATTCCAAATCCATTCATTTTTCTCATAATACTCTCCCTTTCCGCCATCCTGGCTCTCGCTGATTTTGATTCCCAACAAAATATAAAATCCCCGGCGCAGACAAACTCCTGCGCCGGGGACGAATAAACAAATATCGTGGTGCCACCCCTGTTCTCAGACCTTCAAACTTTATATATAAAAAGCAGATATTCTCACACAATGGAAAATATCTGCCATCCAGTCTGACTCATTCTACGGTACGGAAAACATAGACGCGATTGATAATGCGAAATCAGATATGCTCTCGATACCCTACCCTTTAACGCAGAGTTACGGCTGCAGCTACTCGAATCACTCTTTCACCTCGCATCTCCCAAATCCATTCCATACAGCCCTTCATACCGGTTTCCACCAAGCCCGGCTCTCTGTGATGTACCTCTGTATGTACTCGTTTTGTTCACTGACTTTGTAGTGTTGTATTTAATTTTTTCATAGTTTACCACTATGTTTTTAAGTTGTCAACCCTATTTTCGAATTTTTCTTTATCATCGGCAAAATCGGGTTACTGTTCACAGGTAGGCACTTTTGGAACCGAAAGTGCCGTAAGAAAACGTGG
>OWJB01001067.1_pt1 | contig 12595 bp, 7 predicted proteins | sample 1732861 | NCBI WGS metagenome assembly OWJB01 (sample SAMN05065762, study PRJEB22554) | human gut metagenome | biome: ENVO:2100002; feature: ENVO:00000062; material: ENVO:00002003 | host: Homo sapiens | place: USA
CACTGATACTTTCTATATCGGCAGGATTTACATTCTGCAAACTCTGTTCCACACCATCCACCAATACATAAGGCTCTCCACCATTAATAGAACCGATACCGCGAATATTAAATTTGATTTCTCCGCCAACTTCACCACCGGTACCACTTTCTGAAGCATCCGAGGCAAAGTTCAAACCAGCCACATTACCTTGTAAGGCGCTGGTTACATCCGTCACAGGACGGGTAGCGATTGCATCCGCATTAACTGTAGCTACAGCCGCTGTAATAGTATTACGTTTCTGTGTTCCCATACCGACTACCACCACTTCATCCAAAGTTTTGGAGTCTTCCTTCATCACGAACCGATTTCCTGTTAGCTTAGTGATTTTCACTTCCAAAGGAGCATAGCCCACATAGCTGACAGTTATCGTTGTACCTACTTTACCGTTAATTTTAAAGTTTCCATCCAAATCGGTAATAGTACCATCAGTAGAACCTTTCACCATAACGGTTGCTCCGATTACGGACTCGCCACGTTCGTCTACCACCTTACCAGTGATAGTGCCCTGTTGGGCAAAGAGCTCCACAGGGAAGAACAGTAAAAGCATTGAAAAGAGACACACCAGTTGCATCCTAATCTGCATTTTCTTCATAACATTATATTAAAGTTAATACTAAAAGTTTTTTTGAGTTCCATTTGCCAATAGCCCACACTATCCGGCATTGAAATACACCACAAAAATAGATTGATTGGCAGAATGGCGAGTTCATAAAATCGCCAAAATGTTTCCAAAAACATCCATATTCCGTTTTTGAACGTCTTTGTGGCGGTTTTTGGAAATATTTCTTTTGTTTTAGCAGAATTAATCATACTTTTGTTTCACTAATCTCCCCTTAATAATCTTGACTGATGAAAAAAAGTATTTGGATAAAACACTTTTTCTGCTTACTGGCTTTTCTTATCGTAGGCACATTTCCAGCAATAAGTATAGGTAACCATTACGACTTTAAACTGATTGGTTCCCAAAACGGAATGCCGTCTATCATCAGCTGTATCTATACCGAACAAAAGGGATTCATCTGGATCGGTACTCCGACAGGACTAATCAGATTTGATGGAACGGAACTCAAAAAGTACACCGCACAACCCGATAATGAAAATTCCCTGCCTAACGACAGTATCCTGCAAATTATTGAAGATAATCAGCAGACAACTTGGATACTGACCACCACAGGAATCGCCCGTTATTCTCTTATTCACGACAACTTCTTTATCCCCAAACTAAATAATCAGCCCATCATTGCCAAATCGATCTGCAAAATAGCAGACGGGCTTCTGTTCGGAGGGATCAACAAGATATATAAATATTCTTATGCCACCAACACGATTTCTCTCATACGGGAATTCAAGACCGACGAGCCGTTCATTATACGATCCATACAAATGTGGAAAACCGATACCATATTGTGTCTAAGCTGGCAACAGGGAATACTGCAAATGAACCTCAAGAATTTCGAGATAACCCCATTTCCTTTCCAATACGGGAACGACAACGTAGGAATCATCATAGACTCCCAACAAAGAATATGGCTGTCAACCTACAACAATGGCGTCAAGTGTTTCTCCGCCCAGGGAAAATTGATAGCCAGCTATACCACTCAAAACTCCCGTTTGAGCAGCGACATCATATTGTGCATGACCGAATTCAAACAAAAAATATGGATGGGAACAGACGGGGGAGGCATCAATATCCTCGATCCCACAACCGGCAATATTACCGTACTCGAACATATCTCCGGAGATAATCATTCCCTTCCTACAAATACAATACTCTGCCTGCATAGCGACTCTGCCGGAAATATATGGGCGGGAAGTAAACGTGAAGGGGTTATCAACATTCGTGAAGTATCTATGAGAACTTACACTAATGTTGTGTTAGGGCACAACAAAGGATTAAGTCAAAGTACGGTATTACAACTATATCAGGAACCGGCTTCCGAAGAACTTTGGATCGCTACGGACGGAGGAGGTATCAATAAATTCATTCCTTCTACAGAAACATTTGTGCACTATCCCGACACTTGGGGAGACAAGATGGTCTCCATCACCGGCTTCACACCCAACGAATTGTTAGTATCCGCCTTTTCCAAAGGTATCTTCATATTCGATAAAAAGACAGGAAAGAAGCGTCCTTTCGCTATTATGAGCCCTTCATTAGAACATCACATCCGCTATAGCGGACAGCCAATCAACTTATACCGGGATACTCCCAATTCGATCTTAATATTAAGTTCGCCTCCTTACCGCTACCATACTTCCACCCGGCAACTCACTCCTGTCCCTTGTGCCAAAGAAGTGAAAATAAAAGGCTTGTTGAGTTCCATTGGATATGATTCCACTGCCATTTACCTGAACGATCCTTATAATATATATAGACTGGATCGTAAAAAAGACACAGTGGAGATATTTGCAAGTGCTCCACAGGGATTTTTCAATGCTGTATCCAGGGATGACAAGGGCGTATTCTGGATTGCAGGCACCCGTGGCCTGTACACCTATCACCCTGATACCCACAAATTCGAAAGAATTCCTACTACCTTATTTAATGAAGTAAATACCGTGTTATGCGACAATAAAGGAAAAGTGTGGATAGGAGCTGAACAGAAACTCTTTATATGGCTCACCGATGCCAAACGTTTTGTATGGTTCGGAGAAGCGGATGGAATTTCCCCCAATGAATACTTGGCCGAGCCCCGTCTCATTTCCCCCAAAGGCAACATCTATATGGGAGGTGTAAAAGGCTTACTATGTATCAATGCGGACACTCAAATAGAAAAGAGTAGTGACTCTCCGGAAATACGCCTTGCCGAACTAACCATAAACGGAGAGAACAGGATGTATCAGCTCAATCAAGACAAGATATCCATCCCCTGGAACAGTAAAAACATTAAGATCCGTGTCATGACTTATGGTGCGGACATTCTCCGGCTCAAAGTCTATCATTTCCAAATGGGAGACCTTAAAACCGAAGGCTACAACCCTGAATTGATGATCCCATCTCTTGCTCCGGGAAGTTATCCCATCATGGTGAGTTGTAACACACAGGAAGGAAATGAAACAACTCCCCAGTTTCTTTTCACATTAAACGTACTGCCACCCTGGTACAGAAGCTGGTGGTTCGTTTCTCTCTGCATCATTGCTTGCATAGGCATTGTGGTACAAATTGTTTTCGTTCTGCTTCGACGCAAAGAAAACAAGATGAAATGGATGATGAAAGAACACGAGCAGAATGTGTATGAAGAAAAAGTTCGTTTTCTGATTAATATCAGCCATGAACTGCGAACTCCGCTCACACTCATATATGCCCCGCTAAGCCGCATATTAAAGACACTTCCTTCTACAGATGCCATTTATCCACCGTTGAAGAATATACATAAACAGGCTCAACGGATGAAAGATCTTATCAACATGGTGCTGGATGTACGTAAGATGGAAGTAGGAGAAACCAAGTTGAAACTCCAAGCCTATCCATTCAACTCATGGATAAAGGAGATTGGTGCCGATTTTACGGACGAGGGAGCTGCCCAGGAAGTGCAAATAGATTATCAGCTCGACGACAGCATAAAAGAGGTGGTATTTGACAAGGGTATGTGTACAATCGTAGTCACAAACTTATTGACGAACGCACTGAAACACAGTCCTAAAAACACAACCGTCACTATCCGTACCAGCAAAAATGACTCATACGTCCGTGTTTCCGTTTTGGATCAGGGAGAAGGCATGCAAGAGGAAGACATGGAGAAAGTATTCATCCGTTTCTATCAAGGCAAGCAGGAAATTGGCGGTAGCGGAGTCGGACTTTCATACGCCAAGATGCTGGTAGAATTGCATAAAGGTAAAATCGGAGCCATGAACAACGAAGCGGGAGGAGCCACTTTCTTCTTCGACTTGCCTTTGGGATTGGAGTCGGGCGAAGTCATCTGCCAGCCGAAACCTTACATCAATGAATTGATTACACCGGACGTAGATCATGAGATCAATGCTCCCGAGACACTCGACTTCTCTACGCAGAATTACACAGTGCTATTGGTAGACGACAATCATAACCTGACAGATTTCCTCTCCAAAGAATTGAAGTCCTTATTCAAAGCAATTTATATAGCACATGATGGCCGAGAAGCTTTTGAAATAGCGCAAAAGCAAGTTCCGGATATTATTGTGAGCGATGTAATGATGCCGGTTATGAATGGATACGAACTGTGTAAAGCGGTAAAAGAGAATATCGGCATCAGTCATATTCCTGTGATTCTGCTCACAGCACGTAATGATGAACAGAGCCGATTGTATGGGTATAAAATCGGGGCGGACGCTTATCTGGGAAAACCTTTTGAGATAGACACTCTTGTTAAGATTATACAGAACCGGCTATACAACCGGGAGCAAACGAAAGAGCACTATCAGCATATAGGCAACTTCCCTCAACCGCTAGAGAGTACTTTCAGCCAGGCGGATGAAACGTTCTTGTTAAAGTTTAACAAGCTCATTTCCGAGAATATCAGCAATCCGTCTTTAGATATTCCTTTTATCTGCAGAGAGATCGGAATGAGTAAAACATCTCTTTACAACAAGTTGAAGGCTATCACCGATATGGGGGCAAATGACTATATCAACAAATTCAGGTTGGAGCAAGCCATTACTCTGATAAAAACCACCGATCTGACATTTACTGAAATATCAGATCAGATAGGTTTCACTACTTTACGTTATTTCAGTACTGCATTCAAACAGTACACAGGCTTGACGCCCACGCAGTATAAAAATGAATGCAGGAGTGAGAATAAATAAGATATTCTCACTTAAATAAGGTAGTATTACTAATTAGAGTAGGCCCTCATCTGCAAAGCTGAAAAATCCGTCTTCACAAACGATGACGTGATCTATCAGACGGATATTCATCGTTTCCGCCGCTTTATGGATATGCTCTGTCAAGCTCCTGTCCGGTTGGCTGGGATGAATATTTCCCGAAGGATGGTTATGCACCACCGCGATTTGTGTAGCTCTTTGCAGCAATGCTTCCCGGAGAATGGTGCGCACATCGGTATAAGTTCCATCTATGCCACCAGTACTTATACGTACCTTATCAATTAGTTTGGTTGCCTGGTTCAATAGGAGCACCCAGAATTCTTCCTGTTCCAAGTCACACATGATCGGTTGGAAAATATCATAGATATCTTTTGAGCAAGTGATTCGAAGTCTTTCTTTGGTTTCTTGCAGCTTTCTTCGTTTGCCTAATTCCAAGGCTGCCATCACTATAATGCTCTTTGCGGGTCCCATACCTTTGAAAGAGGAATAGTCACACACTTCCCATTTTGCCAATGAATTCAGATTGTTATCACAAGACAGGAGCAGGCGTCTCATCAATTCGACAGCACTTTCTTCCGTATTTCCGGAGCCGATCAATATAGCGAGTAGTTCGGCATCACTCAATGCGGCTGCTCCCTTCTCCATCATTTTTTCCCGTGGGCGGTCTTCCAGTGCCCACTGGTTGATGGATAGTTTGTGTTTACTTTCCATTATTAATCAAATTAAGTCACAAAGATACTCCTATATAACTGAAAAAATGAATTTTGGAAGCTATAAGTCTATTTTTAGAATCCCCTTACTTCCAAATATCGTAGTTTTGCGCTATCAAGATTAATATATAAACATCTAATAAATATGAAAAAGAGAATAAGCATCTTATCCATCTTACTACTATTAGGAATGACAGTATACGCGCAAGCGGATATCCCGCAGGTGATTCCCTCCTTACAACATTGGAATGGGGCAAAAGGCAAACTGACACTACCGGAAACAGGAAAGATTATAATCGCTCCGGAAGCAGAAAACCTGTTGAAAGAAACTGCGGAAATAATGGCAAAAGACTTAAAGGATATGTTCGGCTGGAATTATCAGGTAACCTCCGGAAAACCGAAAAATCATTCTATCTATCTGTCTCTGAAAAAATCCCCTTCATCATTGGGAGAAGAAAGCTATGAACTGGATATACGCAACCATGTAACCATCGAAGCCTCCACCGTAAAAGGAGTATTCTGGGGAACTCGCACACTGTTGCAAATGATCCATAACCAGCCTTTCGGACTCATGAAAGGAAAAGCATTGGATTATCCGCAGTATGCTCACCGCGGACTGATGATTGACGTAGCCAGGAAATTTTTCACAATGGACTATTTGCAGGATTACATAAAAATTCTCTCGTTCTATAAAATGAATGAGCTGCAAATACATCTGAATGATAATGGTTTCGTTGAGTTTTTCGATAATGACTGGAACAAAACATACGCCGCCTTCAGATTGGAAAGCGACCGTTTTCCGGGACTCACATCCAAAGATGGTTCCTACACCAAAGAAGAATTCCGCAACTTCCAGCAAATGGCCGCACGATATGGAATCAATATCATCCCAGAAATTGATGTTCCGGCACACTCACTCGCTTTCACTCATTACAATCCGATACTGGCAGCCGACAAAAAAGAATATGGTATGGATCATCTCGACCTCTATAAAAAAGAGGTATATGACTTTCTTGATACTTTGTTTGACGAATATCTCTCGGGAGATCACCCGGTATTTGTCGGACCGGACGTACATATCGGCACTGATGAGTACAACCTCAAAGAAGCGGAACAATTCCGTTATTTCACTGAATACTATCTGAATTATATCACCAAATATGGAAAAAATCCGCGATTATGGGGAAGCCTGAAACACATGAAAGGAAATACCCCCGTAAATCTGAAAGGAAAAACGGTCAATACGTGGAATTATAGCTGGCTAGACTTAGAAACTGCACTGCAGGAAGGAGCCAAAGCGATTAATACATGCGATGCATTTCTATATATCGTACCAGCCGTGAATTACTACCATAACTTTCTGGATCATCAATGGATATATGAGAGTTGGTCACCACGAATGATGCAAGAGGGAGAAATGATAGAGCAGTCTACTAATTTATTAGGAGCCATGTTTGCTGTATGGAACGACCGTGTCGGAAATGGAATCAGCCAACAGGATGTACATATACGCGCCTTTCCTGCCATGCAGGTTATGAGCGAGAAACTTTGGAAAGGAGAAAACACAAGAAACATACCGTTTGAAACCTTCGAAACGTGGTGCAGAACAACACCGGAAGCACCGGGCGTAAATCTACAGGCCAGCATAGATGGCAGAAAAGACCTAACGCTTTCCGGCCAGGAAATTATTCTGCAAGGTAACGACTCGGTTCTTACCTCTATACCCGAAATCGGTTATCCATATAGTGTGGAATTTGAAATCTACGCAGATCCAAAGCCCAATATCGATGCGGTCTTATTCAAAGGTCCCCATTCTGTTTTCACCGCGAACTGGCAAAATACGGGTAAATTCGCATTCTCGCGCGACGGCTATGAATTCATCTTCCATTCCTATCGTTTGCCTGTGGAAAAATGGACAAAGGTTCGTGTAGAGGGAGATGCCAAAGGGACCTCACTTTACATAAACGGAGAGCTACAAGAACGTTTGGAAGGACGAATCGGTGTAGTTTACAATCAAAAAAGCCAGCGAAAAGACAGCATTTGGTATCAGGAAACACTTATCTTCCCATTGAAACAGATAGGCGACAAATTGCTGGGATTTAAGGGAAGAATAAGAAATGTGATTTGCACTCCACTAAATGAAAAAAGATATAGCCTATAAAAATTTCTTCGATTGCATCCATTACTTTTTTTCCATGAAAGTATAACTTGTCTGACACCCGGGTCTCAGCATACCTGACACCCGGGTGTTGGATAGCATGACACCCGGGTGTCAGACGTATTGAGACCCGGGTGTCAGACAACATTCCTTTTAAACAAAAATAGGAATGGTAATAGGCAAATAAAAAATGGATTACTTATAAAAATTCTTTTGGAAAGCCTCAAACTCATCCTTCCCTCTGATACAACGCTGCCACCATGCGCGCCAAAAGCCTGTACCATAGCTGATAAGCTGTATAAATGCGGCGGCAATGGAATAAACGCCAATAGACAGACTTTTATTCTGAATAGTAGAATCAATGCATACGAGCAATGCATAGAGAATGATCGGCGTGAAACTGAAGAGGCAGAAGGGGGTTCCTAATAATAGAAGCGCCACTCCCAATGTAAATACGGCTGGAAGCAAATGCACCAGTTTCAGAGAATCCGGATATTTCTTATAAAGATTAATACGGGCAATGCCGGAGTTATGCACTTGCTTGAAGAATTTTTTCAAGTCAGTCCGACGTTTATGATATACCCAGGCATCAGGAAAAAGACGACAAGTGTACCCATCCTTAAAGATACGGATACTGAAATCAATATCCTCCCCAAAACGCATCTTTGAAAAACCTCCCAAAGCCTCATACACTGCCCGGCGAACTCCCATATTAAAACTACGGGGATAGAATTTGTCCATCTTCTTTTTTCCGCCACGGATACCTCCGGTCGTGAAGAAAGAGGTCATGGAATAGTTGATTGCCTTTTGAATATCAGTGAAAGAATCGTGTGCACGGTCGGGGCCGCCAAAAGCATCGGCAGGAGAAGTGGTAAGCTCCTTCTCTACCGCATCGAAGTAGCCTTCGGGAAGGATGACATCAGAATCCAATATAATAAGGTATTCTCCTTCGCTACGTTCTGCTCCGTAATTACGGGTTTGTCCCGGACCGGAATTGGGTTTAGAGAAATATTTTATATTCAACCGATCTGCATACCGGTCTACTACTCCTTTGCAGGGAATGGAAGAACCATCTTCAGCAACAACAACTTCAAAATCCTTAAAGTGTTGCACAGTAAGACTTTGCAATAATTCATCCACTTCATCGGGACGATTATAAACGGGAATTATGACGGAGTAACGCATATCAAAAACGGGATATAACTATTTGATATGCAAAGTAAGACAAAAAAAAGGAAACTGTTTCTCTGATTGACAAAAAATAAAGCAATATATAAACATCCCCTCATTAACTTATTTCCTTTTTAGCCAATTTACGAAGTGAAAAAATTAAGCAATTATGCCGCAATTTTCCGCAATCATTCGAATAAATGCTCCATACGAAGAAAAAAGAATTGCTTTTAATATCGCATCAGTTTCTTTTTCTTTCTAAATTCTTTCGATTTCTTTCTAAAAAGTTTTTTTATATGTTTTTTATATTTATATTTGTGGCGTCAACCTATAATAAAGATAAAAGTAGAAACTATAAATGCTATGAAAAGAAAGATTTTTTTATCTCCTTATCAATGTAGAGTTAGTATGAAATCTATGCTAAACTATTTTGATTTTGTTCTAACAGAGAGTCCCTTAACAGAACTGTAAATCCTCCGTCACCATTAAGTAACACACAATATTTTCATTTATATTTTAAACCAAGAGTATTTTATTTTTAATTAAATTATATTTATATGATGGAAACCGATTTGTTATGTAAACATTTGCCTAAGAATGTAAGGTGGAGGCGATGGTTACCCCTGTTAACCTTATTCTTATTACCCCCTTCCTTCTGGAGTTGCGACGATAGCGAAGAAGGCAGAAACGAGTTTATCAGCGTGAGTCATGTAGACCGCCAGACAGGAGAGAAAATAGAGATGAAGCCTGATGAGGCCATCAACATTCCTCCCAAGGCCGGAGAACTATCGATCTTTGTAAAAACGAATACGGATTATTCTGTTCTGGTACAGAGTAAAGTTCCTGCCAATGAACAGGAGAAAGAAGAAGTCGTTGAAGATTGGTTGAAAGCAGAAAAGGTAGGCCGGAACGAAACTACCGGTGAAGACGAATGGCATCTTGCATGGGAGGCACAAACCAAAGACTACAAGCGCCGCATCGCTACCGTCTCAATCACTTCTCCCGGGGTTGACTATGGTAAGTTTATCAACATCCGGCAGGGTTTCACCACTCGTTTGGGTGAAGATTTTGAATGGTTGAAATACGGTTCATCCACTGCCTCTCCCAATGTGACCACTAATGAAAAATTGATTGGTGACTGGACGGAAGCACAGAAAGAATATAACTGGTCGTCGACTATTGGCAAGGAAGCAAGCAAAGCCTATTGTTATGGAAAATTCGGTTTCATCCGTCTTGGTGATAATCAGGGACATGGCGCCGATCTCATCACTCCCTACATTACCGATATTGTAAGAGACTCCGTACTTCTTGTCTCATTCGACGCAGTCGCCTATGTTACCGATGACGGAGCAAAAGATAACAACAAACTAACTATCAACATACTGAATGGCGGAGAATTTGCAGATACCCATACCACAACGAAAACCATTGATTTAAATTACTATGATCCTCTCGACGAAGATATTCTCCACACCATGTGGAATAAGGGACGTCATGATTTCTACGTGGTAAGTCCTCCGGAACGTCCTATCACTGCCAACACCAAAATCCAAATCATCGGCGGTGACTATATTCTCACTACAGGCAACAACCGTGTATTCGTGGACAATTTCTATGTCTACCGTCTGGATAACGTATACTATTATTTATTAGAGGAATAAGAAAGCTATGAAAAATATATTTTTACACATCAGCATTATACTACTGTCTCTTTCCTGCTTTTCGTGCAACGACGAGGAAGAACTGGAAGTGATAACTATTGGTGATGCATCCAGTATCTATATCTCATCAGAAGCAGGCAGACGTGAAGTTCCTTTGAAAGCGACGTGCGCATGGACGGTAGAGCGTGACTCTTTGACACGCCAATGGATCAACATCGAGCATAAAAACGGAGAAGGAGATGGAAGCTTCAATCTGATCTGGAGAGCAAACGAAGACTTTCCCCGTAAGGGTAAAGTGATTGTAAAGCTTGCTAATAAGGTAAAAGCAGATACCATTTATGTCTACCAATATGGCCTATCGCCCTCTATTGTCTTTCCTGACAAAGAGGCTCATGTCTCTGCTGTAGGTAAAGAGCTGGAAGTGAACTTAAACACCAATATCCCCGCCAGCGACAGCACCCGTATTGCAATGTCTGTGGATTATGACAAAGGCGAAAAATGGGTATCGCAGCTCTCATTCAACAAAGAGATGAACAAGATGCAGGTAAAAGTTGCAGCCAATGAGCCCGAAGTAGGCGAACGTAATGCCGTGCTTCACATCACGTATGTCGACGACTGGGGCAAAGCCCACACCAGCGATTTCAATATAGGCCAGATGGAAATGGGAGGTACTAAAGAGACTAAAACCATTTCATTTGCCGAAGCCCGCAAATTGGTGGATGGTACGACTGGCTCCCAGACTATTAATGACGATGTAGCCATTGAAGGTATCATAGTTTGCGATGCAACTGGTACCAACAATGCGGCTAACACACAGCTTACCCAAACGAAAATTGATATGACTACCACTTACCGCACGGTTTATATACAAAGTTTGGATGGCAAGTATGGCTTTGCTTTGGTTTTCGAGACAAAAGAACTAAATGAACTGGCTCCTTTCGATAAGGTCAAAATCTGGCTGAAAGGCTTGACTTTGAATAAAGAAGACAGGCCTCAACGCTACACCTTAACGGATATGACCCTCAAGAGCTTTATTTCCAAAGAGGAAGGTAATGCTACAAATCTGGTAAAAAAAGAACGCACGATAGCCGAGCTTACCGACAATGATGTTTACACTTTCGTAACATTAAAGAACTGCGAGTTCCCGATCCGCAAAGGTCCTTTCACACCTTTCAACGAAGGCTATTGCCCCAGTTACAATCAGCAGCGCGTCGACCGATACCCTTTGCTGGTACACGATAATCAGGGACAAAGCATATTTTTGATGACTAACACCGACTGTCCTTACCGCCGCGATGGCAATGTATTACCACAAGGCTCGGGAACTGTGGCAGGCATCATTATACATGAAAATTACACTCGCTTCGAGAACGGCGGAGATATCGGACTCTATCAAATGCGTCATCTCTCCCGTGAAGACATTAAGATCGACCCATCGAAGAGTAATAGCTTCTCCACTATTATTGCCGAATGGAACGCATTCAAGCTTTCAGAAACAAAGGTACTTCCCTCTGAAGGTAGTGGCGAATTATGGCATACTGCCGTAACTCCTACAGCTGCAACCGATTATGGTTATCTGGGACCTATCGACGGAGCAAGTGACGGAAAAGGAATTATATCTGCCAGCAAAAACCTGGCTTTCCAAGCTAAAACCTGGTGGAATGCTTCTACAGGAAAAGCAAACAGCTGGATGATAAAATTCTCCACGTCGGGTATTACCGCCACACACGTATCACTGCAGCTTGCTACATTGAATTACAGTATTGGCGCTCCACGCTATTGGAATGTAGAATGGTCTGAACATGGAAATGAAGATGGCGAATGGACGAAGATCGATGAATACACAATTCCCGATGTAGTACAATGGGGAACCACCCTCTATGAGCAGTTGAACGCCTGGAAAAACACCAACGTCGAGTTACCTCTCGATCTACTGGGTAAGAGCACCGTTTATCTGCGTCTGATTCCTTCTGCCAATAAATCCGGAACAGCCACTACTTACGACACAGCTGTCATTAACAACAACAGTATGAGTGGACTAATGTATGTAA
>OWJB01001122.1_pt1 | contig 12218 bp, 5 predicted proteins | sample 1732861 | NCBI WGS metagenome assembly OWJB01 (sample SAMN05065762, study PRJEB22554) | human gut metagenome | biome: ENVO:2100002; feature: ENVO:00000062; material: ENVO:00002003 | host: Homo sapiens | place: USA
GTACGGCTCTTGTCGAAACCGGAAGATAGTCCGTTTGTTCCGTCACCCTGTATCTGCCGTCCGATATATCGTATAGCAAGGAAGAATATGGATATTTTCGTAGATAAGTTCCGCCGTTGACAACCGGGTTGTCAGGCGAATAGCTGAATATGGCGTCACTAGCCTGATGAGTGACGGCCAGTCCGGCGGGACGTGAACTATCCAGGACTGCTTTAATTTCATATTCTCCGCATTGGAAACTGTCTCCTTGCCGTATGATTCCGGAGTCCTCTCCGGAATTGTTCTTGATTTGTATAATTGTTAATATCCGGTTTTTAGAACAGGGAGTAAAAGTGGCCGTCAAATGCCATTGGTTGGGATATAATGGCGAAGGCTCCGGCAGAGGGGGCACTGTAAACTGGTCTGTCTGCGTGATTTGGCTTGCCTGGTCACTGAATTGTTGGGTGATAGCAGTGAATCCTTTGGTTGGATGGGTAGTAGACAGAATGTGTTGCTCCTTTTGAATGGAGAATGGGGTGGGGCTATGCAATAACCAATCCCAACGGACAGGTTCGGATGCTTCCAATTCATCGTAAATAACTACGATATCCGGATGCAGCATTAAAAGGTGGCGGCGATAAAGGGTCAGGGGAGTCGTCCCGAATCCGTTGTCTGGTGTTTGGGTGATACCTGCTGCCTTGAAAGCGGCTATCCACATTGGATCGTCACTGATGCCGCTGTATGCATGGGATGCATCACCGAGACAATAGGAGATATGGTCGCCCCCCATAGCACGGGTGATATTTCCATAGCCTTTCGTGGAATAAGGTTGTCCGATACCATTGACTAATATCGTGTTGTGTGCACGGGTATGCCGATAAGACATTAAGTTGTGTGCATCGGAAAAGTTAAGATAGTAGCCACTGCTCCGGTAAATATCTGCACCTTGATAAAGCAAATTGAAACTATTTTGATTGGATACGGTATGGCTACCCGAACCGAAAGTACTGGAACGGAAACAGAGAGATACATTCCGGTCGGTATGTGCAAGGTCGGAATGGATGGCTACTTCACCGGCATCTTTGTACCAAATTAGTTTCGGGCTGTTGGATGGGAAGTCAGTAGCATACGTTTGGTTGCGTACCATGCGATAGAGCCGTAATTCGTAATCTTTCCGTAAGAGGCTTGCCGATTGGGCGGCATACCATCCGGCATATGAATTTCCGGTTTCCCGTGCGATGAAGTCTGCAAAGGAGACACGTTGACGGTTGGGTTCATCTCCTTTTTCGCTGCCATCACCGAAGCCCGCACTTTTGGAAGCGGGCGGCCAGGTATAGACCATTGCTTTGCCTGCATTCTGATACCAGGGATGTTGCAGGAAATCTTTCTGTGTAATGGCGGAAAAGAGAGAGGGCATATAATAGAGAGTTTTAACGTTGGCATTGAAATATCCCGCTCCGTTATGCCATACGCCGTCACGGTTGAATCCGGATGCGGGAGCACGGGCAGTCCATAATTCATAATAGTACTCCAGCATGGGAAGTACTTCCTCTGTATAGCTGCTTTTGTCGTAGAGTACGAAGGCGGCTTGAAATAGTATGCGCATATTATGCTGCCAAAAATGATTGTCGAAGATATGGTTTTCCTGCGCACCGCAATAAAGTTTGAAGTAATATCTGGAAACACGCATCAAAAGGTTCTCAATTTCTTGTTTCTCGTTGGGAGTAAGTACATCATAGAGTAAATCATAAATCTCTATGAAGCTGATAGCGATGTCGGTAGCACCGAAGTTGGAAGCAAATAGCTGTGCGTCGGATACAGGATTCTTTAAAAGGGCGTTCAGGATTTCCTGCATTTTATCTGCATATGTCTTTTGTTGAGTTAAGTAGTAGGCTTGGTAGAGATGTTGAATAGATACTTTGATGGCTTCTGCCTGGTCGTAGGGGTTGGGCAGACTGGGGTAATCTGTCGCCATTGCGGCCTTGGCGCGGCTGATAAGTTCGGAGTATTCAGGATGAGAGGTCACGTTGCGCCGTGCCTGTTCGATTCCATTGTCCAGGAAACAAAAAAGTCGTGGATGGGTGCGGGGAGCATTGTTCAGGAATACGTCGAATGCAGGAGTCACGAACTTGGGAGTTTCGTCTTTGACTTCGAAAGAGTATGTTTCACTCCAGGGCTGTTCGCTGCCGTCAGAAAGGATGGAGCGGAAACGCCAGTACCAAGTGCCGCTTTTCAGGGTTTTGTGTATATTATACATACACCAGCTTTGGGGAATGGAAAGAATGGTTTCTGTTCCTGAAAAGTCTTCTTGGTTGGAAAGGGAAAATTGCAGTTTGTCTCCGGTTTTCATAGCTTGAGGAACAATGAAGGGAGCCGGATTGATATAGATTTCATTATCCGCCTTCGGATATGGCTTTTCACGGAGCTTGTCGTGCAAAGCGTCGGGAGCTTCGGCAGGAGTTTCCGTATCTTGCCCGGTTGTATCGGGAAGTGAATCATCACTACAAGCAATTGTCAGGCACAGACAAGCTAAAAGGCAAAAAAGTGTTCGGAAGCGGAAGATTGTTTTCATAGGAATGATTTCATTAAGGATTGACTAAGAAAAAAGAAGAAAGCATGATAAGCAAGGCTTATTGTGGGGAGCCTTGCTTATCATATTTTGGTTGTTTATTCTAAAACGGTGAGGATAGGACGAATCTGCCCTCTAATACCATCAGCACCAACAGGATTAGCAGTATTAAATATGGTTTGAGCTTTGGTGAAAGTGCTGTCCCATATCTGATTTTTAAATAAAATAGGAATTATAGTCTTATTTTCTATATTACTGGGAATCAGATAGCGGTCTGCTGTTGCATGAACAAATTTATTTGCTCCTATGCCATCTACTGCTGTAACAAACAGATTGTTCAGAGCTATTTCATCACTGCCAAAATAAACGCCCATTATTCCTTTCAGTTGCTGAATGGAAGGAATATACCATCCACTTGATTTTCCAGGAGTTGCAGTTGCATCTTTGAAAGTTTTTAACGCTTCGAGCAAAGGATAACTTTCTGAATAATTTGTATAACGGCTATCCGCAAATAGCGCCTTCGTATTTTGATAACCTATTGAACTTGTTAATTCTAAGCCAGTGAAATCAATTGTTTCACCCATTGTTTTGTTACAGAAGGCCAAACGGTCGTTATTGGGAGCACTCTCCAATGCCATGACATACCCTTTGATGCGTGCATAATCTCCATCGTAGTCACTCGCTTTTTCTCCATTTTGAGCGTCTACTGCATATACGACACCGATACAAGTTTTCTCTCCGTTCAATGCAGCCGACCATGTTCCGTCAGAATAATAGTAATCACCTACTTCCATGGCTAAAGTCGGGTCTGTAGGCTCTATATCTTCTTCGTTGCTTGTCCATTCGTCGTCGAAGCCGACATCTACTTTCCCATTATTGGTTGCTTCTGCCACCAAATGGCCTTTAGCTTGCGTACAACGGTTGCGAATTACCGAAACTCCGGCCGGAATAGCAGTAGAACGTAATTCTATATCAGATGCATCTTTGAATGTCAGTTTGATTTCACCCAAAGCATCATCTGCCGGTGCTGCGAACACATAATAAGAGAACAATTTCAAATCAGTATCTCCTTTGCCAAGAGCGGTGGCTTCTGATAAAGTTGCCGGTATTAAAGTAGTGGAGACACTTCCATCCTCTGCATTGAATCCTTGTGGCACTTTATGGCTTACAGAAACTTTGGCGCATTTCTCAAAATTAGTCTTGTTCTTCTCGGATACGATAATTTTGGCAAACGGACGTTTCAAGGTTGCGTCGAAAGATTCTATGTCTTCCGTCTTTGTGAACTCCTGTGCAGCAAAGAATGCGTCGCAGGCATCAGTGTTATAAAGCAACGAAGCGTCTTTCAACGTAATGTTCTTGAGGTCGTTAGTGTCATAGAATTTATCGGTATAGTGTCCGTTTACCTGTCCGGTTCCTGCGGCAACGAAATCCGCCCACATCAGGAATTTATAGTCGCCCGGTTCAAGAGCGAATTCGAAAGAAATCTTGCCATCTACCGCGTCAAGGTCTAGTTTTTCATCCCGATGCATTAATTCAGGATTGTTTCCTGTGCTCCAAATTTCAAGAATACAACGCAGGTCGTGGTCGCTTGCTGTCGGCAAGGCACGTGTTTTCACTCCTTCAGTAGGAAGCTGTGCTGAAATACTGACGAGTTTACTTTTGCTGCCCGGCGTGCCCGGAGCTTCTTCCTGACTACATGAGGCAAATAATGCCATAAACAGGGTCACTGCTAAATAAAGAAAGTTCTTTTTCATAATGTAATGATTAAAGTGTATATTAATTATTGTTGTTTTTATAATCTGTCCAAATCAACGATGATGTCATCATCAAAATCCGTGTCGATGTCTATCCCCGGATTGGCACTTAGGAATTTGCCGCGAACCGTTGTCAGATGGTTTTGCTCATAAGGCACTTTCAGATTCCGGTAACGGGCTACTACGTTACTCTTCTCATTGGTTATTTCGATGGTCAGTGAGACGAAAGAACCTTCTCCGTTCACGAATACGTAGTCGAAGCCGATAGGCAACTCTTCGGTACCTTCTGTGGGAAGGGGGATGGACTTACTGTAAGACACATATTGCAACGGGTGTTTCACTTGTCCGGTCAGGGCGTTGAAACCTGTAGTCAGGTAATAACCGTATTTGATATTGATGGTGAACTGGCTTCCGGTGATTTCCTTATCCTTTATCTTTTTCAGGAATTTATCTACGTCCGTGGCTATCAACTCATAGCGGGCCAACGGGCGAGCCATTTGGATGTCGATGGGAACGATGGCATTCCACTGGTCGCGATACGGAGTGAGATTCAGTGTGGCAGTTCCATAAAAAGCATCATAATAGTTGGAATTGCCTTTATAAGACCCTGTACGCAAGATACGCTCCATATTACTGGTATCGTAGAAAAGGGTGTAATTTCCTTCCTGGTTGTGAATATAGTCGGCCCATACCACCAGTTGGTATTTGCGGGCGTGCAGCTTCATGGAGATAGGCAGGCTGACGCTGGACTGCTCGGGACGAACAGCTTCATAAATCTCCTGACGTGCCACCTCTTCCTTTCCCTCGTAGGCAATGACAGTGAAACGGTAATTGTAACCATTGGAACTGGCGGCACGTGTATTATTCACTTCCAGTGTCGCAAGATTCATATCCAAAGTTATTTCAGACATGATATTCACCTGTGTAGGGTCTATTCCTTTGGTTCCGTCGGCAGTCAGCTCGGGTTCTTCATAAAGACAACTGCTGACGATGGCCGGCAAAAGCAGTAGCGCTCCTAAGCGGATGAATGTGGTGTATATCTTATTTTTCATGATTTCTAAGGTTTAAAAACGATAAGACAAGGATAGACCGACACGGGTGATTCCCAAATAATTCCGGGTTTCTGTTCCAATCTGCGCCCCATTGTCTATGTTATAATAAGTATTGTATTTCATATGGGTATAACCGGCTCCTAACGAGAATTCCGCTCCCCAATGTTTGGACAGGGGAAGTAGATAGCCATAGCTTACGCCTGCCCCTAATAGCGGACGGTCTGTGTTTTGGTAACGGTCTTCCTGCCACTTCACGTTAAACCAGGCGACATGGGCATGTACTCCGAAAAAATGCCCTGCACCGGGTTGTTTCAACCACCAGCGGCCTTCCGGCTGAATAGCTACTGCGCGTACTGCGTGTTTCTGACTGATGTCCCAAAAGCTGCAAATCACAGGTAGTTCTACAGAAATGTGTTTGCTGAACTGCATTTCGAACGCCAGGTTGGGAAGTCCTGCCGCGTCATAGGCAATGTTCGTCTTTAGAGCCATATAGCGTTCGGAGCCATTTTCTTTCTTCTTTTGAGGAGCAGTTACTTCTTTTGAAGATGCAACTCTCTTTGGAGATGCTGCTCCCTTTTTAGGAGCTGCTATCTGTTTTTTACCCGTTTCTGTCAGTGGCTTGAATACGACTTCCTTTTCACTGGCCGAGGTTTGTATCCGGGGCTTTTTTTGCTGGGCTTTTTGTGGGTTCTGTGGTTGTTGAGGCTCTTGCTGCATGGCGGAAGAACCGGCTACCGGACTCATGGAGCACAGCAACAGAAGAAAGCCTTGTACTAAATATCTTTTCAGTTTCATAGCGTTATTGTTTTTAGATTTCCAGTTCCGGGAATTTATCAGTCAATGTTGTCTCATAACCATCTTCCCGCACGATAGTAGCATCACCTTTGTAGGTAATATTCACGTCCTCCCCTACTTTCGTACTGCGTATAAAGAACATCGGCGTGCCTTCTGCGGAAGTATTTACTTTGATGATCCAGCTTCCGACTTTGATTCTTCCATCCTTTAGTATCTCCGGTTCGGCTGCGGGTCTGGCCAAAGCGTGCGTATTGATGATAGTTGCAAAGCGATATACTTTCTGCTTGGACGAAGTCGCTGTAAAATGCCAATGATTGGCATAAGGAGCGAAGTTGCCTTTGCTGTCCGCACGCAGCCAGTTCACGGCAGGAACAAAGAACTTGTCCGTTGTTTCGGTAGTTAATTTGCCGCTGGAGAACAGGAAAGCGTCAGAAGCTCCGTTCTTGTTGGTTGCCTGGATATGTACATAGTTTGGGTTCTCCTTCACAGTCATCGGATTGATAACGGTATGCAGCAGATAACTCCACGTTACAGGCTCGTCAGCTTCCAGTTCATCGTAAATGAATGCCAGACCGGAAGTTCCCAGTTCGACAATGTGGCGGCGGAAAGTCTTTAGATGGTTTTCATCCCAACCGTTGGCAGGCGAGTAATCCAGTTTCGCCTGTTTGCCGCGTTCCAGCCATAAAGGAGAAATCACTTTGCCGTATGCGTTGGAAGCATCGCCTACTACATAACCAATCTTCTCGCCTACATAATAGCGGGGAATCCACCCGTAGCCTTCTGTTCCGATACGCTGTCCCATGCCGTTCACTAATATAGTATTGTGAGCACGGGTAGCCCGGTGGCAATATACACTGTGCTCGTCGATGAAGCTGATATGATGTCCGCTGCTGTAAAACAAGGAACTGCCACCGTAGAAGGTATTGAATGCATTCTGATTGGCCAGCGCATGGGAAGTGGAACCATAAGGGCTTGAACGGAAGCTAATCATAGCATTGCGTCCTACGCTGTTCCAGTTTGTCATGAAAGAAGCCAGTCCGGTTTCCGGGAATACGTAACCCATAGGCAAATCCGCTAATCCGGCACCTTGCGGCAGAGGCTTGTTACATTGCAGGCGGAACCATGCCAAATCACCCGGTTTGGCGAGAAGCGCCTTTTTGAGGTAATTGGGCTCTTTTTCGAGAGTACGACGGGTATAATCTGCTGCGTATGTATTTCCGGTAAGGCGGGCTAATGCGTCCGTATAGCTAACCCGGATACTGTTGGGTCTTGCCACATTCATATGACTGCTGCCGTTACCGGCAGATTTAGAGAAAGGCGGTTGCTGAAAAATAGTGTACATGATGGAACCCTGATACCACGGGTCGCTGAAGAAATCGAAACCGCTTAATTTGCTATAATAATAAGGTACTTCTATCAAGGTACGAGTGTTGACAGTAAAATAAGAATCACCGTTGTGCCATCCACCATCTTTGTTCAGGCCGGGAAAACGCGCCAACCATACATTATAACAATAATCCACCCAAGTATCTGCTTCCGGCAGCTCACCGTAGACACTGAAGGCAGCCATAGTGAAGATACGGAGAGTCATTTGCCATACATGGTTGTCGGCAATATGATTTTCCAGGCGGTTGTTGAAGTTCGCGTAAAATTCTTCCCCTCTATGTTTGATTTCTTTCAGTAATAGTGCCTTTAGATCATCCGATAGCAAGCCATAGAATGAATCGTATGCCATGGAACAGAGAGAAAGCATCGTTGCCGCATTGAAGTCACCTGCCACATTTTTGTGGTCGCTCCAGCTTATCATTTCCAGCACACGGGCTATGGCTGCCTCATAATATCGCTTGTCCTGTGTCAACAGGTAGGCACGTATCAGGGCTTCTGTATTGGTTTCTTCTTTGTCTATGATACGACGGCTTTCACGGGTAATCAGTGCCTGGCGCTTTACTTCATTATCCAAGTTTTCCGCCCCTCTTGTATCAATCTTGTCCACGGAAGGCAATGGGGAATTAACCGCTTTGTCCGCCACTTCGATATACCATTGATATTCAGTTGACGATTTGCTCTTTTTCATAAACTCTTTCCATTCGTCTTTCATCACCCATACACGGGGATGGCTCTTCGGCAATCCTGCCAACACGGTTTTCAATGCGGGCGGACAGAACTTCTGCGGATTATCTTCCACGGTAAACTGAAGTACTTTAGACCAGATAGTCTTTCCTTTTTCTACATATCCATATTGCCAATACCACTTTCCGGCTATCAATGCCTTTTCTGGATTGAAAAACGGCCAGCGGGTATCCGCCAACGTTACATTATTCTTTAATGCCGCGTCTTGTGAGTACCGGACTTGATAGCGTAACTTGGATTTGTCCGTTTTGGGGGCGGCAGATTTAACTCCGTCCAGTAATTCTTCCGCTACACTGACTTCTGCATGAAGCGGCCATTGGAAAGACACGGCACGATCTTTTACTACTGCCTTGTCCAACGGAGAAGGCGTAGCGCGCATCTCATGCATCAATGTGGTATCCGTCAACCGGATAGTCGGTTGGGCGTATGCATGAAGGCAAACGAGGCTTCCTATAATGGCGATATAAATGCTCTTTTTCATAATCTGTTATATTCCTGGTGTTCCAAATAATTAATAATTAGGGTTGTTTTTATTTTCTAGCAGGTAGTTCAATTGCAATTCGTCTGTCGGAATCGGGAATAACTCATGTTTACCTTTACGGAAGTTTTTCCCTGCCGGGTATCCGGTTGAAGTACTGGTATTGACTACACAATTCTCGAAGAATAATGCCAGTGCTTCCTGAATAATTCCCCAACGAATCAGATCATATTTGCGCTGCCCTTCGAAAGCCAGTTCGAATCCGCGTTCCCAGTAGAGAGCCGTGCGGAATCGCCCTGCTTCATCCCCGTCGTTGATAAAGTTGAGATTGTAAACTTTGGGCGCTTTCAGCAGGCTGGCATAATTCCCTGAAGTAATTTCAGTAGCCCCGGCACGTTTGCGGACGCTATTCAATAACTTCCAGGCTTCGGGCGTATCGTCCGTTTCATTATAGGCTTCGGCCGCCATCAATACTACGTCCGCATAACGGATATAACAGAAATTCACGTCGGTTACATTCGGATTCTTGTATCCGATAGGCATCCATTCGCGGCGCCACTTGCCGGGATACCAGTCTCTTCCATTTTTGTTTTCCACTTTCTTGTGGCTATAGCTGTCTTTATCCCAGTTGTATTTATAAGTACAGACCATTACGTCACGGCGGACATCTGTTGTTTCAAAGAATTCCTTCCATTCGGGTACAACGCGGAATAAAGCGTTGGCACGTCCCATAAATTGATTGGCTTCCGTACTTGAAATGCCGGGAGCTGCTACTGCCGGGCCGTTGTAGGTTCCCCAGGTACCTTTGGCTCCGGTACTGCCATCAGGGCTATAAAAGGCTATCTCAAACAAACTTTCCTGCGAATTGAGCGTTCCGGCAGAGAATCCCTTGAATAAATCAAGATAACCGGCTGTGTAGAAATTGTGATAACCATTCGCTTTGAACTCTTCCCACTCCTGAATGACAGCATTGTAATATTCCCGGCGTTTGCTTTCATCCGGCCGGGTGATGGTTCCGTCCATTTGCAGACTGTATCCGGCACGTTGCAATAATACGCGCATCAGCAACGCTCTTGCCGAACCTTGGCTTGCCTTCTCGGGAGAAGAAGAAGCGTCTGCCCATGCAAGATGACCTTTAGCGAAGTTCAAATCATTGATAATTTGGTCATATATCGTTTCCCGGCTGCTGCGTGGCTGGTAAGTATGTTCGTAAGAATCGGAATAAGTCGTTTTGAAAGGAACATCCCCCCAATAGCGTACCAGGCTGAAAGCATACAATGCCCGTAGGAATTTAGCTTCCGCTACCATTGCTTGCAAGTCCGTATCTCCTTCGTAATTTTCCATACCCTCGATACCTTGAATCGCATAATTGGCATAATTGATTCCTTGACAAAGACCTTTCCAAGCATTATAGACATATTGATTGGCAGGGCTTAAGGTGTAGTGGGCGATATCCCGGCGGGTATTATCTGAATTGGTTCCTGAAGCATAGTAAGTGTCGTCGGAACAGGGAAGCGCCATCTCATAATCTCCGTAGAGAGTGGGTAACACACTGTAGACGCCAACGACTGCCATCTGTGCCTTGGACTTGTCGGTGAAGAAAGCCTTCTTCTCATAATAGGAATTAGGGTCTTCGGTCAGAGTGTCCAGGCAGGCACTATTTGTCAAACCGCAGAGAATCAGGCAGAGTATATAGTATAAATTATTCTTTTTCATTTTCCTGTTGTTTTAAGAAGGTGGTTTAAAAGGTTATGTTAAGGCCGAATACGTAAGAACGGCTGCGGGGATAAGCTCCGAAATCTACGCCGGGCGTCAGGTTGTTTCCTTTTGTTGATACTTCCGGATCGAAACCGGAGTAGGGGGTCCATACAAACAGGTTACTCCCTGTCGCATAAAGGCGGAGATTTTGGATGGATGCTTTCCGTATCCATTTCTTTGGAAAGTTGTATCCGATAGTCAAGTTACTTAATCGCAGGTAAGAGGCGTCTTCCACAGCCCAGGAATGAATGTATTTGTCCCCTTGTTCCATATCGTGTATGGAAGCTACGGTTTTACCGGCATTCAGGGCGGCGAGTTCCTGCGGGTCTGTGACGGTTGCACCTTCTTTGTTGATAGTCATCCAACGTTTGCTGCTGTTTGCCAGGTTCAGTACATTGTACACGGTTTTTCCGGCTTGCGTATTGGTCAGCTTGGTGGCGTTCAGCACTTCTGCGCCATAAGAGAAGGTGAAGAAGGCGGTCAGGTCAAAGTTCTTGTACTTGAATGTGTTGCTTAAACCACCGTAAAAGGCAGGATTGGCATTACCGATGACTGTCATGTCGTTCTCATCAATCACATCATTACCGTCTGTATTGGCGAATTTCCACATACCCGGCTGCACGGAACTACGGTCGCCCATATAAGGAATTCCGTCTTTAAGGGTATAAGTCTGTGTGCGTACATCATAGTTGAAGTCCGATACCTGATACAAACCTAATGTTTTGTATCCGTAGAATTGCCCGATGGGCTTTCCTACTTCAATCTTATGTGTCTTTTGGGCGTATCCGAATTTGGCTTCTTCCAGGAAATAGCTTTCGCCGGACAGTGCTTTGATGGTGTTTTTGTTATGAGACAGGTTCAGGTTTGTTGTCCATGTGAAGTTACGGCTTTGAATATTGGTAGAACTGATGGTCAGGTCGACGCCGATATTCTGTGTCTTTCCGATATTCCGCATCATATTGGTGAATCCCGAAGAGCTGGGAACTCTCGAGTTTAAGAGCAAATGTGTACTTTCATTTACGTAGAATTCTGGAGAGATGGTCAATCTTTGTCCGAAGAATCCCATATCGAGCCCGATGTTGAGGGTGTTGTTCGATTCCCATTGTAAATTCCGGCTGGCTATGGAAGACTGGACGTAACCGGGAGTCATGGTGCTGCCATTCGGATATACAGTGGAGTCCAATAACTCCAGGGAAGTATAGCTTGCGATGCGGTTGTTACCTGCCATACCGTACCCTATCCTCAATTTTAAGTCGGAAAAGATGTTCAGGTCTTTGATGAATTTTTCTTCTCCGATGCGCCATGCTGCCGAGATAGAAGGGAAGATTCCCCATTTGTTGTCTTTGCTGAACTTGGATGAACCATCGGCACGTAAAGTGGCAGTCAGTAAATATTTGTCGGCGAAGCTATAATTCAACCGGGTGAAGAAAGACAATAGTTTGTCGTCATAATTCACTCCGGACGTGATGGCTCCGGGAATCCCCAAGCTCATATCGTCCAAACCTATATCATTATTCGGGAAGTTAGTTGCATTGGCTCTCATCGTGCGTGTCCATCGCGACACCCATTCCTGACCGAGCATGGCTGTCAATTTGTGTTTCTTTCTCTTATATTCGTAGTTCAATACGTTGGAAGTCTGGAAGCTGCTATTTTCAGCATATTGGATATATCCGTTGATACTGCTACGCTTTCCGATGCTAGAC
>OWJB01001123.1_pt1 | contig 12213 bp, 9 predicted proteins | sample 1732861 | NCBI WGS metagenome assembly OWJB01 (sample SAMN05065762, study PRJEB22554) | human gut metagenome | biome: ENVO:2100002; feature: ENVO:00000062; material: ENVO:00002003 | host: Homo sapiens | place: USA
AGATTACTACGCGTCTCGTGGGCTCGGAGATGTGTATAAGAGACAGGTGCAGAATCAGCGCGACAAGCTGGCGCAGTCCATCGACACACTGGAGACCACCCGCGAAAACCTCGGTTCGAGCGTTGCGCTGATGTGCGGTCTGGATGCGAACACCATCGTGATGCCGGCCGACTTTGAGACGCTGTACGAGGGCAATCTGGATAAGATGTCTTATAATAAGAATTTGGAGCAGGCGCAGAAGAACAGCTTCCTCATCTGGCAGAAGCAGGACGCTGTGCGCAGCGCGTACAACTCGTACGACAAGAACATCAGCGGTACCGCCGAGGCGGTCAAGTCCGCTGAGGACGCACTGGCGGCGGCCAAGGAGTCGGTAGTGGCTGCATTCGACAGCACCTACAAGACTGTCAAGGACTGCCGGACGACTCTGGCAGCCAAGCGAACCGCACAGTCACAGGCGGAGCTTGATCTGAAAACCGCGACCGTGAAGTACAGGAAGGGCATCATCTCCAAGCTGGCGTATCAGCAGGCGCAGGATGCCGTAACGACCGCAAAGCTGAATGTGGAAAGCGCGTATCTGTCGCTGTATACCGCATATAACCAGTACGAATGGGCCAAGGAAGGCGTACTTATCACCACCGCAGCCGCATAACAGAAGGGAGAAAACAATATGAAACGAACCATTGCAGCCGGTCTTTCTGCCGCTCTGCTGTGCGGCATGGTCGTACCGGCGTTTGCCGCCGATACCAAGACCGCGACGAACACCACCGGCACCACCCAGACCCAGCCGACGGCGCCGGTCAAGCTGACGTTTGACAAGCTGGAGGAGACCGTCCGCCAGAACAACGTCACCATCAAGGCGAACAACAACACCGTGCTCAGCGCGGAAAAGACCGATGTAAGTGACCAGTACATCGAAAGCTATTTCCAGCTTTCCGAGCAGATTTCGTCCTACCAGAAGCAGATCAAGGAACTGCAGAAAACGCTGAAGGAACTGGGAACCGACAAGGCGAACGCCGGTCTGCGCAAGACGCTTGAGAGCCAGATTTCCATCCTGCAGCGCAATCTGGCAGCCGCTGAGGCTTCGTACAGGAACCTCGACGACGACGAGGACGACGCAGAGGAAGATCAGGAGAAAACGGTTGATCACACCCGCCGTCAGATGCAGAATGCAGCCGATGAGATCTGCCTGAGTGCGGAAAACACCTACATTTCTCTGCGCGGCATGAAGTATACGCTCAACCAGACAAACCGCAGCATTCAGCAGCTTGACCGCAACATTGCGACTGTGCAGAAGCAGGTAAAGCTGGGCATGACTGGTGTAAATACGCTCAAGAGCCTGCAGGCACAGCGTGAGAGCGCCGTTGCCGGCAAGGCATCGCTGACCACGCAGGTAGAGGCGCTGACCAACACGCTCGCTATCCAGTGCGGCTATACCACCGGTACACAGATCGAAACGAGCGATCTTCCGGTCGTAACCGCCGAGCAGGTCACTTCCATTGATTATGACAAGGACCTTGCCGAGACGCTCAAGAACAGCTATGCGATCTACTCTAAGGAGTACGCAATGCAGACCGCGTCCGACGATTACGAGAACAACAAGACCAACACGCTGTATGCTTATCAGGCAGCCAAGATCGACCGCGACGCACAGAAGGAGAGCACGACCGCTTCCTTCCGCAAGCTGTATACCGACCTGCAGGAGAAGCAGACCGCACTTGCTGCGGCGGATGCCGATCTCGCACAGGCGAAAAAGACGTTTACGGTAAGCCAGGTGCAGTACACGCGCGGCATGATCTCCAAGATGGCGTACACGGATGCGCTTGACACCTTCACCACCGCACAGGAGACCGAGGTTGCAGCACGTATTGATCTGCTGACCGCCTACAACACCTATCAGTGGGCAAAACGCGGTGTAATTACGGCAACAACTTGATAAGCTGACCGTTTTTGCGAATATAGCAGATATGTATAATGAATTGGAGGACCCCGATGAGCAATAGCAAACGAATCCTTGCGGCGCTGCTGGCCGGTGCGATGGTACTGTGTGCAGGCTGCGGCAAGGAAGAGGAAACCGAGGAGGAAAGCTCAAACAGCACTGCGGTTGAGGTAACCGATGTTACCTCGGGTGCGATGAGCTCGGAGTACACGCTGAATGGCAAGATTGCCGCCGTCAATGAGGTGCAGGTGTTCCCGCTGCTGGCAGGTCAGGTGCAGACGCTGAACGTCAGCGAAGGCGACACCGTATCCAAGGGTCAGACCTTGTTTACGGTGGATACCTCGACGGTTACCTCGACGATGAGCTCGCTGCAGCAATCCTACAGCGCCACAAAGACCGCGACCGACCGTGCGATTGAATCGGCAAAGGTCGGTGTGGAGCAGGCGGAACTGGCGGTCAGCAACACGGAAGCACTGCTCGAAGCCGGTGCGGCTGCCGAGCAGGATCTGACCAAGGCTAAGCAGGCACTGACGCAGGCGCAGGCAGGTGTCGCGCAGGCTGAGGCCCAGCAATCCGCGTCTCTGGCGCAGATTCAGGCGTCTATGGACCAGATCAACAAGCAGGCAAGCCTTGGCACGGTAACCGCTCCGTGCTCGGGTACGGTTACGGCTGTAAACGTAGACCGCGGCGGCATGGCATCCTCGGCGCAGCCGAGCGTGGTTATTGCCGAGAACGGTGCGGTTGAGGTGCAGGTTTCTGTCGCTGAGGACGTATTCACCGGCATCAAGGTCGGCGATACCGCAAGCGTCACGGTTTCCGCTGTCTCCAAGGAGTCGATGAACGGTACGGTCAGCACGCTGCCGGCGGCTGCCAATGCACAGACCAATCTGTATGACGTTTCGGTTTCTCTGCCGTCCGGCACCAAGCCGCCGATCGGCGCGTTTGCTACCGTCACCTTCTATACCGACCGCCGCGCAAGCACGATTTCCGTGCCGACCGAGTCCATCCTGACCGGCAACAACAACGAGCAGTATGTGTTCACCGTAAATGCGGATGGCACTGCCGCAACCCGCGTTACCGTCACTACCGGACTGGTTACCAAGGATTCGACCGAGATCGTTTCCGGCCTCAAGGCGGGCGACCGGGTTGTTACCAAGGGTCAGTCCTATCTGTCGGACGGTGCAGCCGTGCATGTCGTCACCTCGGACGCCGCAGACGGCGGGGAGGGCTAAGCGCGCATGAAATTCGCACAAACCTTTATCAAACACCATGTAATGACCATCCTGCTGTACATACTGGTCGTTGTGTTTGGTTTTTACAGCTTCCAGAACCTTCCGCTGGCGCTTATGCCGTCCATGGAGGTTCCGGCAGCGGTTGTTTACGCTACTTACCCGGGTGCCGGTCCGGAGGATATCGAGCAGCAGGTAACCAAAAAACTCGAGGGTGCGGTAGCGGGTCTGTCCGGTCTGGATACGCTCCAGTCCACCTCGTCCGAGAATATGGCTATGCTGGTCATCCGGTTTACGAATGATACCGATATGGATCAGGCAATGACCGACCTGCGCGACAAGGTTGCACAGGTAAAGAGCCAGCTGCCGGATGACGCATCCGACCCGACCGTTATGTCGATTGATATTGACTCCATGCCGGTCGTTTCGGTGGCGCTGCGCGGCAACGATCTGGCTTCTCTGCAGTCCATCGCCGAGGACGAGATTCAGCCGGCGCTCGAGCGCCTGGACGGCGTAGCGTCTGTTGATATTTCGGGCGGCTACGAGCAGGAGATCGCAGTCCACACGGACGCCTCCCGCCTGAAGGGTTATAACCTGACCATTTCGTCCATCGGTCAGCAGCTCGGCGCGGACAACATCGCCATTCCGGGCGGCGATCTGGATAACGGTTCGCAGACGCTGGCTGTCCGCACGGACGGCGAGTATTCGTCTATTGATGATGTTAAGAACGCTCTGATCTCGCTTCCGGCAGGCGGCACGGTCCGTCTGAGCCAGATTGCGGATGTTTCCATGCAGCCGAAGGATCAGGACGCCATCTCCAAGGTTGACGGTGAGGAATGTATCATCCTGTCGGTCAACAAGCAGTCCGGCTCCAATACGGCGCAGATTGCCGAGCTGGCCAAGGCTGAGTTTGACTCCCTGCTTAAGAGCAACGATTCCCTGCAGTGGAATATCGTTATGGATCAGTCCGATTATATCAACATGACGGTTGATAACGCTATTCAGAACATCTGGATGGGCGTGCTGTTCGCCGCGATCGTGCTGTTCCTTTTCCTGCGCGACTTCGGCGCGACCATGGCTGTTACCATCGCAATGCCGTGCTGTATCCTGTTTACGTTCCTGATTATGAACGTGCTGGGCATTACGCTGAACATGATGTCGCTCGGCGGTATCACGCTCGGCGTAGGTATGATCGTGGATAACTCCATCGTTGTTCTGGAGAACATCTTTACCTATCGAGCGGACGGCTACGACCGTCTGGAGGCCTGCACCAAGGGCACCGGCGAGGTCATCGGTGCAGTTATCGCCTCCACGCTGACCACGGTCGCCGTATTCCTGCCGATCGCACTTTCCGGCGGCATGGCCGGCATGATGTTCAAGGAATTCTGTATCACCATCGTAGCGCTGCTGCTCAGCTCGCTGATTATTTCCATCACGCTCGTGCCGCTGCTGTGCTATTTCCTGCTCGGCGGCACCAAGCAGCAGAGCATCAAGCCGCAGGGCTCGGGCGCAACGCCGATCACCGAAAAGCCGCTGTCGCGTGCATACCGCAGTTCGCTGAATTTCCTGATCACCCACCGCTGGGCAGGCGTCGCGCTGACCGTTGTCATCTGTATTGTCAGCGTGCTCAGCGTCAGCCAGGCGGGCATGGAGCTCATCCCGGAGATGGATGAGGGTGAGGTGAGTGTTACGGTTTCCATGCCGAACGGTTCGACTATGGAGGACACTGCCGCCATCGAGGACCGCATTGCGGCCATCGCAGTTGATACCATCCCGGAGCTGGAGCAGATCTACTACTCGACCGGTTCTTCGACCTCGATCATGTCCTCGTCCTCGGGCGCAAGCGTTACCATTTCGCTGGTAGATCTCGATCAGCGTGACCGCTCGTCAGCGGATATCGCCAAGCAGCTGCGCCATGACCTGCAGGATATTGCAGGCTGTGAACTGACGGTTTCGACCAGCAGCACCATGTCGATGTCCACGGATTCGGACATCAGCGTTGAGCTGACCGGCGATGACTACGACCAGCTGGCTGAGACGGCAGACGATCTGGCAAACCAGATCAGCGCCCTGCCGGATGCCATCAATGTTGAGTCCTCGGCAGGCGAGCAGACCCCGCGTGTTGCCGTTAAGATCAACCGCGAGAATGCGTCTCGCTTCGGTCTGAATGCGGCCACCATTGGCGGTCTGGTTCGTGGTGAGCTGACCGGCTCGACCGCAACCACGCTCCGCATGAACGGTGAGGAATACGACGTTACCGTTGCCGGCGACGAGGATGTAGCAACCAGTCTGGACGCACTGCGCTCCATGCAGATTCCGACCATGACCGGCGGCACCGTACCGCTGTCCATGGTGGCGGATGTCTACACCGAGCTCAGCCCGCAGTCCATCGTGCGCAAGAACCAGAAGGAGACCGTAACCATCACCGGTGAAAGCGAATCCGGTGACAGCAATGCCATTAAGGAAGCCGTTGACGACATTGTTGCCAAGTACGAGCTGCCGGACGGCGTAGAGGTCGGCGAAGGCGATACCGCTGCTTCGCAGATCGCGGAGACCACCGGTACGCTGATGCTGGCCCTTGCGGTGGCAATCATGCTGGTATATTTCATTCTGGCAACGCAGTTCAACTCGTTCTCGCTGCCGATTGCAATCATGCTGATCCTGCCGATCGGTCTGCTTGGCTCGATGATCATGCTGTGGCCGACCGGAAATCATGTTTCCATGGTCGCACTGCTCGGTGTTATCATTCTGGCCGGTACAGTCGTCAACTCGTCCATCGTGCTGATCGACTATACCCTGCAGCGCCGTCAGCGCGGTGAGGATAAGAATACGGCTATCCTGAACGCATGTCCGCGCCGTGTCCGTCCGGTGCTGATGACCGCTATGACCACTATCCTCGGCCTTGTGCCGATGGTATGCTCCAGCGGCGAAGGCTCCGAGATGATGAAGCCGATGGGTGTTGTTATGATGACCGGTATGGTTATCTCCACCATCGCAACGCTGTTTATCACCCCGGTTTACTATTCGCTGACCGACAGCGTCGCTTCCCGCCTTTCCGGCCTGTTTAAGAAAATCAAGCTGCCCAAGTTTAACTTCCATAAGAAAAATCCGCAGCAGTAAGCAAAAAGGGAACCGATTTCGGTTCCCTTTTTGAATTGAGAATGAATGGCGGGTAAAATGGGTACCGCAGTTGTCCAATGTCTGTACTATCTACTCCGCAGGGGAGCACAGTGTGTTCCCGCACTCATTTAACGATGACTTGGGCGAACACTGTTCGCCCCTACGAGGTATACGAGTGCAAATGAATTTACAAACGACGTATTGATTCAACCGCCGCGATAATTTTCCATTCTTCATTCTCAATTTTCAATTCCGATATTCCCTTGCATATCGCACAAGTGAAGTCTATAATATTTGTATAAATTGCAGATAGGAGCGAACAATATGGCTTCGGATAAAACAAATGTAATGCGTGTGCTCGAGCAGCACAAGATCGCTTATAAGCCGCACGAATACCCGCACGGCAAGGACGCCGTAGACGGTGTTTCGGTTGCGGAGCTGCTCGGTCAGAACCCCGATCAGGTATTCAAGACGCTGGTTGCACGTGGCAAATCGGGCGGCTTTCATGTATTCGTTATTCCGGTCGCAAAGGAGCTTGACCTAAAAAAAGCAGCCAAGGCGGCAGGCGAAAAGTCGGTCGAGATGGTGCATGTCAAGGAACTGTTGGGCCTTACCGGCTATGTACGCGGCGGCTGCTCGCCGGTCGGCATGAAAAAGGCGTTCCCGACCGTGTTTGACGAGAGCGTGAACAATGTTCCGACCGTGATGGTCTCTGCGGGCAAGATTGGCTTCCAGATCGAATGTGCACCGGCGGATCTCATCAAGCTGACACGCGCCGCGACCGCGCATATCACGACGGATTAAAGCAATACTGCATGATTAAACAAGAGCGATTTGTGAGTGGATTTTGTGCACTGACGAGGCGCGGCTTTGCGGTAATACTTGATGTATTACCGTAGAATCAGCGGCAGCGCGACCGGAGCCTGCACAAGGAACCGTTATAAAGTCAGGATACAAAATTTCCGCAAAGCGCCGTAGTCTTAATTGTGCAGTGCTGCCTTACGCCTGCGGCTTCAGCAGCCCTGCCGCATCCGGAAACAGCGCGAACACGTTCTGCACGCCGCAGCCTGCCAGCTGCGCCAGCTTGGCCGCCAGCGTGGAATCATCGTCGTACAGGACAAAGTGTGCCTGTCCGTCTGCATTCATGTAGGTGAAGTATTTCGCGCACAGCTCGCGCGAAAAGAACGGCTGTGCGCCGGTCTGCGCGAGCAGCGCGGCTCTTGCTGCGGCACTGAGTGAAATGCCGTTCGGCGTGGGTGACGGCAGGGTGAAATCCTGCGAAACCGGCTGCAGAAACGCGGCAATCCGCGCAGCGCTGTAAATGCCCTGCAGGGAGGAAATGTACTCGGTCAGACTGCCGCCCGAAATCGCGGTGGAGACCGTGAGTATCGCGTGCGATAGCGTGCGTCCGCACTCGAGCGGCACATACAGCGGAATATCCGCATCGTACAGTGCTTCGTCGAATGCGGCCAGCAGGCGGCGGTTCAGCGGCGTGTCGTGCTCAAAATCCGCGAATACGCCGGGCGCTTCAGTGCGCCGCGCCTCGAAAACCAGATCGGCAGCAATGCGCTCGGCGCTGCAGAAGTTGATAGCCTGCGGTGGGTCGGTCACGCCGAGCAGGCAGTGCCGCTGCACCGCGGACACCTTGAGCCGCTGCAGCGCCCCGGACTGCGAAATGCCAAGACAAAGCTGCAAAACCGGCATGCCGAGCGAAGCGGCTTTCGTCGTGTCGCGTCCGGTGCATACCAGAATAAGGTTTTTCGTGTAGACCATCATGGATCGACTCCTTTGCGATAAAATTATCTTTTCTGGACTTTTTGAATAAATTCCATTACACTATATGTAGCATTACGCTAAATTAGAATACGGGTATTAACAGGAGTGTATGAATGAGCAAACTGATTCCCGATTATGTATTTGATTCGATTTACGATATTACGCCGGAGGTGCTGACTGCCCACGGCGTACGCGGCGTGCTGGTCGATCTGGACGGTACAATGGCCTCCCACAAGGCCGCTCTGCCGCCCGAGACGCTGCACACCTTTGTCGATCGGCTGAAGGATGCCGGCATCGCTGTGCTGGTGTTCTCCAACAACCATCCCGAGCGGGTAGGAAAGTTCTGCGAGCCGCTCGGTGTGGGCTATATCAGCCATGCCGGAAAGCCGTTTTCGCGCGGCTTCCGCAAGGCGGCAAATCGGCTTAGCCTGTCCATGCGCGAGATTGCCGTTATCGGCGACCAGATTTTCACCGACGTGTTCGGCGGCAACCGCGCAGGCGCGCTGACCTGCTACGTCGAAACGCTCGACCGCCGGTTTTTCTGGATCAATGTGCGCTATCAGCTTGAGCGCGGCTTTATCGCGTGCGGACGGCGCAGAATGGAGGCGAGAGCACATCATGGCTGAGCCGAAATTCGGTCCTGCGGGCAACTCGGAGTCGTTTGCCGCCGCAGGCTTCAAGAAAAGCGAGGATGCGCCTGCATGGCTCGCACAGATGGGACTGACCGCGTTTGAGTATCAGTGCGGACGCGGCGTGCGCTGCGGCGAGGAGACCGCCCTCAAAATCGGTGCGGCAGCCAAGCAGCACGGCATTCAGATGAGCATTCATGCGCCGTATTTCATCAATCTCTCGTCCGAGGAGAGCGAGCGCATGGAGAAAAACGTCGGTTATGTGCTGGAGACCGCGCGGCTGGCTGTGCCGCTTGGCGCAACACGCATGGTCGTGCACTGCGGCGGTCAGGGCAAGCTGACCCGTGACCGCGCCATGCGCAACTCGCACGAAAACGTAAAAAACATCCTGCGTGCGCTGGATGAGGCTCACCTGACCGGCTGCGCGGTCTGTCTGGAAACCATGGGCAAAAAGAGCGTGCTCGGCACTGCCGAGGAGGTCTGCGAGCTGGTGGCTGTCGATGACCGCCTGCTGCCGTGCATCGACTTCGGTCATCTCAACTGCCGCACGGGCGGGCACATGAACACCCGTGAGGAAGTGAAAGCGCTGTTCGACCTGATGGAAAATACCATCGGTCACGAGCGTACCGCCAAGCTGCATGCCCACTTCTCTCATATCGAGTATAACGATAAGGGCGAGGTGCGCCATTTGACGTTCGCGGATACGGTATACGGTCCGGATTTCACGCCGGTCGCGGAGGAAACCGCTGTGCGCGGCTACGCACCGACATTCATCTGCGAATCCGCCGGAACGCAGGCGGAGGACGCACTCGCCATGAAGCAGTGCTTTATGGATCAGGCAGAAAAGTAAAAAGTAGGACATTTGCCCTACGGAGACGCTTTGTAGAACTATGCAAAGGGGTATAAACGTATGAAAAAGGTATTATTGATCCACGGTCCTAACCTGAACCTGACCGGTCAGCGCGAACCGGGCATTTATGGTTCGAACACGCTGGCATCCATCAATGCGGAGGTTGTACAGAAGTGCGAACGTCTGGGGATGGAATGCGCGGTATTTCAGTCCAACTCCGAGGGTGCGCTGATCGACCGTATTCACGCGGCTCGTGAGGACTGCGATGCGATCATCATGAACGCCGGTGCGTACACGCACTACAGCTACGCCATCCGCGATGCGATTGCGGCTGTGCGCCTGCCCTGCGTGGAGGTACATATGTCCAACGTGCATGCGCGCGAGGAATTCCGCCACAAGTCGGTCATCGGACCGGTGTGTGCGGGCGTCATTGCAGGCTTCGGCAAGCACAGCTATCTGCTCGCCGTGGATGCGGTAAAATCCATCATCGGCTAATATTTAAGAGGCGATTACCATGAAAAGAAACGAACTGCGTGCCATGCTGCTCGAGCAGCCGTATGACGCGCTGGTGCTGACCAGCGAGATCAGCCGCCGCTACGCCACGGGCTTTCACTCGACGGCAGGCGCGGTGTACCTGTCGGCTAAACAGGCGGTATTCTTCACGGATTTCCGTTATGTCGAAGCGGCACACGCGGCCATCAAGGATTTCGAGGTGCGCGAGATCAAGGCGGGCCAGAGTTATTCTGCGCTTATCAATGAGCTGATCGACGAGGACGGCGCGAAAAAGGTCGCTCTCGAGGACAAAACGCTTACCTATGCGGAGTTCATGTCCTGGGGCACGGCGCTGCACGCGACAGCCGTCCGTCTCGAGGACGGCGTGGAGCAGCTGCGCATGTGCAAGGAAGAGGATGAGGTTGAGAAGATCGTCGCGGCACAGCGAATCGCGGAGCAGGCGCTCGAGGAGGTACTGAACGACATCAAGGTCGGCGTGACCGAGAAGGAGATCGCGGCACGGCTGACCTACCTCATGCTGCACTACGGTGCGGAGAACATGTCGTTTGACCCGATCGTCGTTTCGGGCGCGAACAGCTCCAAGCCGCATGGCGTACCGGGTGAAAAGACCATCGGGGCGGGCGATTTCGTGACGATGGACTTCGGCTGTATTTATGACGGCTACTGCTCGGATATGACGCGCACGGTCGCGGTCGGTCATGTCACCGACGAGATGCAGACTGTGTACGACACGGTGCTGAACGCACAGCTTGCAGGCATTGCTGCCTGCAAGGCCGGTGTGACCGGTCGGGACGTTGACGCGGCAGGCCGTAAGATTATCGAGGCGGCAGGCTACGGTGATGCCTTCGGCCACGGCTTCGGCCATGGTGTAGGACTGGAGATCCACGAGGCTCCGGTTGCCTCTCCGCGCGGAGGAGCGCCGCTGCCGGCAGGCAGTATCGTCACCGCAGAGCCGGGTATTTATCTGCCGGGCAAGTTTGGCGTGCGTATTGAGGATATGCTGTACGTCATTGAGGACGGCTGCATTGATCTGACCGATGCGTCCAAGCAGCTTATTGTTCTGTAAATTGCGAAAAAGGGAGAAAACGTTGTTTTCTCCCTTTTATATTCCGTGAATGTTGGAAATGGGTTGCCGTATCGCTTGACGGCAGCTTGATGAAAAAGAATCAATTTAACAATTTATCCATAAGCTATACACAAAAAATCCACACAAGTTCGGCACAATGGTTACACCGATAGGAGGAGATGTTCTCATGCGTATTTTGTTAATCAATGCAGAGCAGGACGAGCGCCTGTTCGCCACCTTCAAGCATGAACATATTCTGTATGATCAGCAGCCGGAGAGCGATACGCTTGATATTTCGGAGAATATATATGATGTAATCGTGTACAATGCCACTAAGCTGGATGAGAAGACCGTCGATGCGGTGCGCTCTCTGCGCGAAAGCGGTGATATGACACCGTTGCTCGTCATGGCAGGTCACACGACCGCGCGGGCGCGTATCCGTATTCTGAATGCGGGTGCGGACAATGTACTCATGCGTCCGTGCCAGAGCGATGAGATTCTGGCGCATGTCAATGCACTGGCACGTCGGCCGAGAATGATGCAGAGTGAAATCCTGACCGCCGGCGACCTGACGCTCGACCGCGGCCGCTGTGTGCTGTCGAGCAATGACGGCGAAGTCCGTCTGTCCGGCAAGGAGCTGCAGCTTGTAGAGATGTTCCTGCGGGAACCGGGACAGGTGCTGCCGCGTGAAATGCTGCACGAGAAGGTCTGGGGAGCAGGCAGGGACGCGACCTACAATAACATCGAGGTTTATCTGACACTTGTGCGCCGCAAGCTGCGTGCGGTCGGCTCGAAGGCCGAGCTGATCTCCGAGCGAGGCATCGGCTATTATCTGCAGGAAGCAGAATAAGGGAAAGGACGTACTTTCATGGTACGTCCTTTTATTTTTCCTGCACTGACTATCTGGGGAACACGAGGAACGTTGGTGCTGCGCCTTTCCGGGCGGCAGCCTTTTTTCGCTGCACCGACCCAGCGGGGTGTACGAACCGCGTAGGCGTGTTCGCCCCTAACGGGCGGGGGTGTTCGCTGAATCTCAGCGGGGGAGTTGCGCTCTGCGGAGCGCGGGGATTCGCCGCGCCCCGCGGCGGGGCAAG
>OWJB01001124.1_pt1 | contig 12206 bp, 7 predicted proteins | sample 1732861 | NCBI WGS metagenome assembly OWJB01 (sample SAMN05065762, study PRJEB22554) | human gut metagenome | biome: ENVO:2100002; feature: ENVO:00000062; material: ENVO:00002003 | host: Homo sapiens | place: USA
GAGATTACTACGCGTCTCGTGGGCTCGGAGATGTGTATAAGAGACAGGTATGACGCAGAATTTGTTAACAGCGAGAGCGAATCACTGCATCGTGCTCCAAGTATTGAATATAGTTTTTATAACGCAGTCAAAACCGGGGATATGGAATATGTAATAAAAAACTGCAAAGAAGATGCATTTATACACCTAGACGGAACAGGTGTATTATCCAGAAATACTTTACAGAATATCAAATATCACTTTGTTGTCACAACCGCCATGATCACAAGATACTGTATTGATGGAGGACTCGAGCCTGAGCAGGCATACCGTCTGAGTGACTTCTATATACTTAAGATGGACAGCTGCTCCACCGTACGCCAGGTTGCTGACCTGCATCACGAGATGGCAAAGGATTTCACAGGTAAGATGGTGCTGCAGAAGAAATCGTCTATCCTCTCAAAGCCTGTTACCCAGTGTGTTGACTATATATACAGCAACATAAAAGAGCGTATCACAATAGCTGATCTGGCTGCATACACAGGGCTTTCCGAGAGCTATCTTTCAAGGGTATTCAAGCAGAATCTCGGTGTTTCGATAAGTGATTATATAAGGGAAAAGAAAATAGAAAAAGCGACTCACCTGCTCAAATACTCAGATAAGCCGATTATAGATATAGCCAACTACCTGTCATTTTCATCACAGAGCCACTTTATCCAGATATTCGAGAGTTTTACGGGGCTTACACCAAAGAAATATCGCGACAGGTACTACAAATCCATGTGGTAGCCTGATGCCACATGCCTTGTACTACGCACAAAAAATTCCCACGCAAACATGCGTGGGAATTTTATTTAGCTGATACACAATGATACAATATCAAACGCTATTAATTTTATAAACTATCACTCTATGTATATCTCAACCGTATGACATTTATCTGTAGAAAGCATTTCAATAGCATGCCTTGGAATACGCACGCTGTTTCCTGTAACATTTTCCACTTTTACATCATCACAGAGTGCTCTTTTGACCTGCGCATCCCCAGGTTCGAGCTTATCAGGATTGTGAACTAAAATATCAAATCCATGACCTGCAAATTCTAACGAAACTTTTGCATCACCTTTTTCGTTATACTGCTGTGGCATGAGTACAGGCTCAATAACAAGATCTCCAAGCTCTCCATGGACTCCGTATACAGATGTTATCATAGTAAGCATATACCAGCTTGCGGCACCTGTAAGATATGAATACAGACCTCTTCCATCATTATCAAAATACTCCGGTACTCCCGGATACATCCTGCTTCTGTCAAAGTCCATCGCAGTATCAAGAAGCGTCTTTAATACCTTGTAACCCTCTTTTATAAAGCCCTGTTTATAGAGCGCATTGGCATACATTACAGCCATATGTGAGAATACAGCACCATTTTCTTTTTCACCATATGCAAATCCAAACATTCTTCCAAGATCAAACTTTTCTTCCTTAAAATCAGTGTTTAGTCTGTAGCCACCGGCTTTTTGATCAAACAGATATTTGTCTGCACTATTACAGATTGCCTTGATCTGTTCTTTTTTTGCGGTTCCACTCATGATGGCAAATACCTGTCCTGTAAGCATCATGCGTACATCTCCACTCTCACATCGTTCCACCGGTCTGCCGTTATTGTCATAATATCCGTTGAACCAGCCTCCATCCGTGCCATCTGATATCCATTCGTTTTCGCGGATGTTTTTCATCATCCACTCAGCCTTATGCTCCAGGTTTTCGCAAATCGCAGCTATTGGGATAAGAGCAGTGCCTCCGCTTGTGCAGTTCTCACATGCCTTTGCATAGCTCATGAGAAGCTCCTGCTTTTTGTCAGGGCAATTGTAAAGTATTTCGTCATCAGCAAGCAGCAGCTTAAGCTCATCTAACACCTCAATCCTGTTTATTCCGCTTATTTTTTCCACATTTCTTAAACACTTTGCTATATCAAGCAGATTTCCGGCATATGCACATGTAAATGCAACACTTTCGCCTTTGTCCCATGCCATATCGAGCGCATCGTTCCAGTCTGCACCGTGCAGCTTCATCTCGTTGTGCTCCCCAACATCATAGAAAGCGCACAGATTTTGGATCAGAATATGCTCTAAAACCGTTCCAAAATATATCTGACCGCCTGCCGTCCTTTGTTTGTTACCATATGTAGTATTCCATGCTTCATCATGGCTTGTGCCTCTCATGGACTGATAATCCTTAAAGTACGTCGTATGCTCAAACAGTACATCTGTATCACCGGTCTGGTCAATATAAAGCTTTGTGGTTACAAATGGCCAGAATGCGTGATCCATCCATACACGTGTGATGTTATTTCTGTCAGCAATAAACTCGCCAGGCTCATTTCCTATAATAGTCGCATTGGTTCCATCAATTCTCACACCGCCATAATTGTTTACAATCATCCTGCGGACATCCGAAGGCTCCATAAGTAAAAGTGCAAGACAGTCCTGCCATAGATCTCTCCAGCCTCTTCCACCTTTTCCATAATCATGATGTGGAAGGAATGAACAGCCGTATATTCTTCGTAAGATAGGTTGAAAACATATCCATTTAAGATAATTGTCCTCCTTGGCATTTCCTGTCTCAAAATCAATATTTACCTTGTCTATCCAGTGTTTCTTGACGGTGTTTAGTTCTTCTTTTACTTCAAGTACACTGCGGTACCGTCCGGTAATGGCATTTATGTCATTTTCTTTTTCCGTAAGACCTGCAAGCATGATATAGCTTACCGTCTCCAGCGGTTTTATAATACGGTTTGCAAATTTTATTGCTCCGACTGCTTCTTTTCCCTGAAATTTTTCTCCGGCCTTTGCACCTGCTTTTTCAGTTCTGACTGCCTCAGGAATAAGGAAAGAGCCTCCCTCTCCTATAAACTGCTCAACGGTAGGATAGAAACTCTCAGGACTTTCTCCGTTTCCGGATGATCCATATACGAAGTAGCTTATATCATTTTTCCGGTGTCCACGCTCATCAAATGAGAGGACAGGTGTAACCTCAATGCCGTATTGTGTGGTTTCTATTCTGTGCAAAAGTGATGTCACATGTCTGTGATCCCTGATATTGTCAGCACTTCTGCCATAGATTGGGATTGCCCCGATTGGGACTATCTCCATAGCCTCATCTGTCTTGTTAGTGATCTCCACAAGCATGACTTCCATGCTTCCATCAAGTGTGACAAATGATGTCGTGTCGGCCTCTAACCCATATCTCTTTGAAGCACGGTGCAGCTTCTGCCACATTAAACCTGCCTCAAGCTCACTTTCATCCTGATTACCTGTAAATCTGTCGGCCTCCTGCTGTGCAGATGATCCGCATACTGACCAGAAGCCCTTCCCCACAATCCGACACCAGAAATTTCTGGTGCCTTTATTGTTGTGGAGATTTTCTATACTAACAGGTTCCAGAAGAAAGGTATTCTGGCTTGTTTTACTGTCTCCGCCGAGAGTTGGTGTAATGCTTGATTTAAGCCCTTTTTCCCCTGCAAGCGGCAGATACAGTCCACTGTAGTTTTCGGGATTTTTGATCCTGAAGGTTCCGTATTTGTCTATAAAATCTATATTTTTCATATTTTCAATCAATCCTCTATACAATTACAAATCAAATTTTCACACACCATATACAATCCTATAGCAGTCATTATCCCACCTACGGAAGATTTACATGGTAAGCTCAATCTCTGTCTGCTCGCTAAGAAGCTCTTTTGGAATATAGTCTCCCTCAACCGCCTGTCCGTTTACAAGAAGGCTCTTGCATCCGCTCTCAACATGATCAGGATTTTTTACAACTATATGAAGATGGCATCCCCTGAAATCCTTCTCTATCTCAAATCCATCCCAGGCTTTTGGAATAGACGGAGCAATATGAAGTCCATAGAAATCAGGACGCATACCAAGTATTCCCTCTACACATCCAACCATGACTGTTGAAGCAGTTCCTGTGAGCCAGTGTACATGTGAACGTCCAAAGTTTGGACTTGCTTTTCCTTCAGTAAACTGTCCATAGCAGTACGGCTCAAGTCTTCTTATCTCTGCTCTGTCATTCTGTGCGGCAGGAGCATTTTCAATAAAATACTTAAAAGCTCTGTCTCCATGTCCTTTAAGTGCCTCAGCAAGAATTATCCAGCCCTGTGACTGTGAGAATATTCCTGCATTCTCTTTAGTTCCCGCATTGTATATCACTGCAAGTGCTCCGTCGAATGCGTGTGCATGATATGGAGGATCCATAAGAATGGCGCCATATTCGGTATTGAGTCTTTCATATACCATTTCAAGGGCCTTATCAGCCTGCTCATCACTTGCAAATCCACTTATAACAGCCCAGCTCTGTGGGTTGAGCCACATATTTGCCTCAGGATCATCACGCTTTCCGATAACCTGTCCATCCCCTGTAAATCCACGGATAAATCTGTCCTCATTCCAGCAAAGCTCCTGAATGATCTTTCCGAGTTTTTCCTGGCTCTCATCAAGATATGCGATATATTCATCATCTTTCTTATAGGCTGCAAACTCTTTTAATATAGTCATTGCATAATAGAACTGAAGTGCTACGAAGGTTGACTCTCCATCTGCACCAAGCCTCAGGCAGTCATTCCAGTCTGCGTAAAGTCCTGCAGGCATTCCATGTTTTCCGAGGTGGTTCATCGAAAAATCAATTGCTCTCTTTAAATGCTCGTAAACCGTTCCCTCATCCTTGTTGGCGAATGGAATGACCTCATCTATAAATGCTACATTTCCTGTCTCTGATACATATTTGTATACAGTTGGGAAAAGCCATAATGCATCATCAGCTCTGTAAGCCGGGTGTCCTGTCTCCTGTACATAGGAAGCGTCGTCAGGAGTATCCTCATGTCCCGGATTGTGTGTAAACTTGACAAGCGGAAGTCCTCCACCGTTATCAACCTGTGCTGAGAGCATGAATCTGATCTTTTCAACAGCCATCTCTGGTGCAAGGTGTATAACACCCTGAATATCCTGGACCGTATCACGGTATCCGTATCCGTTTCTGAGTCCACAGTATGTAAATGATGCAGCCCTTGACCAGATAAATGTCATGAAACAGTTATATGCGTTCCATGTATTGATCATTGTGTTGAACTCATCACTTGGTGTATTAATCTGGAAATGCGATAACTGTCCATGCCAGTATGCGATAAGCTCCTCAAGTTCCTTGTCGCAGACAGCTTTTGTATCCGTGTAAGAAGCAACAATCTTTCCTGCTGTCTCATTATCTATCATTCCAACTAAGAATGCTATTGTCTTTGTCTCGCCCGGTGCCAGCTCCAATACTGTTGTGATTGCTCCACAGCTATTCTCGTTGTAGTTGCCGTGGTTGTTAAGCTTTCCGCTCTCTACTCCGACAGGATTGCCATATCTGTGATATTCTCCGAGAAATTCTCCCCTGTCACCGCACCAGCTGTCAACAGGTGCTCCTGCAAGTCCGATAAATCTGTTTACCACATCCTTGTTGTCAATTTCCTTGCCATTCTCGATGCGGTCAAGATTGGCATGGATCATCTGACGCACTCTGTTCTCCACAAATACTGTCTTTGTAATATACTGTGAATACTGCAGATTCACCTGATCCTGCTCATAGTTGCTGTTGTTTGTAAACTCAGCGTAGCCTGTAATATTAAGGCTTCTTGCCTTATCAGAATTATTTGTCACGCTCAAATTCCACACTTCGTATGTCTTGTTCAGCGGAACGTAATATCTTACTTCTGAATGAATACCGCTGTAATCAGCCATCATCTTTGTGTATGCTGTTCCATGATGACACTCACTCTTGTATTCATTTAAATCCTTTCCTACAGGCTGCCACGAAGCTGACCAGTAATCCTTGCTATCGTTGTCTCTGATATAAATATATCTGCCAGGCTCATCGAACTGATTAAACACATATCTCAAAAGCCTTCCGTTTGCACCTGACTTTGCAAAGCTGTATCCACCTGCATTATTGGAAACAATTGCTCCATACTCCGGCGATCCAAGATAGTTTACCCATGGTGCCGGTGTGTCAGGTCTTGTGATAACATATTCTTTTTTTGATTCATCAAAATATCCGTATTTCATATTCCTTACTCCATTCTCTACTTAATTATGTGATCTACGGTTATAACTGCCTCCAACGTATATTCAGCAGTAATCCATTTTCGTAATATAATATACATTTTTGCAGCAGTGTATTATACAAAATTATTTCTTAAAATATCAGATTCATGACATAACTAAACTTATTTTACCGGGACGTTTAACATCTTCATCGTAGCTATCCTTCCGGTATACACGGACATAATCGATCACATATGGATTATTCTCAAAGCTTGCCTCATCGTTTGGATTTCCAACCCAGCTTCCACCAACAGCAAGATTTAAGATAATGTAAATGCAGGAAGGTATCCATGTCCCTTTGGAACCTTTGCACGGCATTCAAATCGTCCATATGTGAAGGTCTGCTTATTCTGTGTTGAAACTCTTCCTGATGTATAGGAAGCTGCTTCTTTTGTTGAGCTGGTATCACCATTAAACTCATCGCTCCACACTTTTTTGTAGCCATCATAGCTTAGTTCGCCTGTCTGCTGCGCCTCATCCAACGCTCCCTCTTCAAACGTCTGTGACGGCATGGCTGATAATACTCTTTTTTTCATAAAGTACCCCTTTCATTTATAGTTATTTGCTATCTCGCATCATGTTACTGTCCACACCTTTCAGTGTAACACGTAACCACAGCATTACTATAACGATTAAGTACCCTTAAAATATACAAAAAAAAGCACAAAAACATCAAATTCATTGCATTTTAATTTTCCTGTAATTTCCGCAATTCCCTCGGTGTCATGCCAAACTGCGCCTTAAACATCCGGCTGAACACCTTATAATTCGTAAATCCATTGTGCTCCAGTATGTCCGTGATGGAATCCTCAGTTGCCAGAAGCTCCTCATGTATGTGATTGATTCTTACCTGATTGACATACTCAAGAAATGTAACTCCCATGCATTTTTTGAACATACGGCAGAAATAATCCTGATTGAGCGAAGCTATGTCTGCCGCCTCCTTTAATGCTATTGGCTCCTGATAGTTTTTCGCCACATATCTAAGGACATCCTTAAGGCGCGCTATCTGTCTGGATTCTTTTCCCGCATTCATCTCTTTGTACGAATAATTTGTAAACAAAATATATAGGAATTCGTTCACTTTTGCCATAAGCCGAAGCTCATAGCCCTTGCCCTTTTTCCGGTATATATGCGCTATCGACTTAAGAAGAGACTTCATCTGCTCATATTTTCTGCTGCCATGCTCGGTCTCATAGCACTCTCTAAACCTTATTTGTCCGTAATCGTCTATGTAGCTGTCCAGATATGCATACGGTATCTGCACCAGAAGCACCCTGACTCTTTCATAGCTTTGCGTGCCATGTATCTTATTTGAATTTATGACAAAAAATTCATTTTCTTTCAATGTATATTCATTTTCACCGCAGACAACCTGCAGTGAGCCGGAAACTACATAGATTATCTCTATATGGTCATGCCAGTGCCTCGGTGAAAACTGCCTGTAGTCCTCGTATCTGTCGCAGTAGATTGGAAGATGTGGTATTGATCTGACGTTTTCGTGTGTGTATTGCTGCATAATTTTCTCCCTGACTTACTAAATCAAACTTCGTATTTAATGCTATGATACCTTTTGACCCTTTAATCATGCTATATTAGCCTGAGCATATCCAATTGTTCCGAAAAAAAAATATTCATAGTTTGAAATTCTACCTTCAAAATATACTCCTCTCACGCAAAAAGTCAATATCGACCTAAAATAATGTCAGTATCACAATTGTATATATCGCTTTTATAATTTACAATCATCTTGTACGAAAAGAACAAGCTCCCGACATATTAATGTATGGGAAGCTCATTAAATAATAAAAATATAAGAAAGGTAATCTGCTATGAACAAATGGTCACGATTCAAATTCACTCCTAATCTTCCACTTGGGGCAAATGGTGAAAGAGTTACAGGAAGCAAGGCTCACATAGAGCTTTCAAAGGAAGCTGCCAAGGAAGGCATGGTACTTCTCAAAAACGAAAACAACGTACTCCCTCTTGCAGCGGGTTCTAAGGTAGCCCTGTTTGGAAAGGGTACTTTCGACTATGTAAAGGGCGGTGGCGGAAGCGGTGATGTAACCGTTGCATATATCCGCAATCTCTACGAAGGACTTAAGCTTCAAAAAGAGAAAATAAGCATATTTGAGGAGCTGTGTGATTACTACCGCAACGACATTAAAAAGCAGTATGCAGCCGGTGCTGTACCCGGCATGACTATAGAGCCGGATGTACCGGCTGAGCTTTTAAGCAAGGCTCAGGCATATACCGACACTGCTATCATCTCAATCTGCCGCTACTCCGGAGAAGGCTGGGACAGAAAGAGTGTTATTGACCCAAACAACAAGGCTCTCTGGGACTACGAACGCGAGATGACCGAGAAGTCGGCAGAGCTTTTTAAGGATGGTGATTTCTGTCTCTCCGTAAAAGAAAAGGAGATGATTGACACTGTAAAAGCCAGTTTCAAAAATGTAATCGTGATTTTAAATGTCGGCGGAATGGTTGATACATCTTGGTTTGCTTATGATGATCAGATTCAATCAGCACTGCTTGCCTTACAGGGTGGTATTGAAGGCGGGCTTGCTGCCGCTGAGCTTCTCGTAGGAGATGGCAATCCTTCCGGAAAAACTGTCGATACATTTGCCAAATCACTCGATGACTATCCGTCTACTTACAATTTCCACGAGTCAAGAGACTATGTGAACTATACCGATGATATATATGTCGGATACCGCTATTTTGAGACAATTCCGGGAGCTGCCGAGAAGGTTGTATACCCATTTGGCTATGGACTCTCATACACCACATTTGATGTGGAGACTGTTTCTGCCGGCGTTGTGAATTCCAACTGTACGTCTGAGGCCAATAAGCTTTATGCAAAAGTCCGTGTGACAAATACAGGTAAATTCTCCGGAAAAGAGGTTGTTCAGGTATACATTGCTAAACCACAAGGAAAGCTTGGCAAGCCTGCAAAGGAGCTCGCAGCCTTTGAAAAGACAAGAGAACTGCAGCCGGGTGAATCACAGCTTATGATCCTCACATGGGAAATAAACGATATGGCATCATATGATGACCTTGGAAAGGTTAAAAAATCTGCATATGTACTTGAAGCCGGTTCATATGATATATACGTTGGAACGAGCGTCCGTGACGTGACAAAAGCTGATTACTCATATATATTAAATCATGATGTAATTACCGAGCAGCTTTCAGCAAAGCTGGTTCCTACAAGTCTGCCAAAGAGAATGCTCGCTGACGGAAGCTATGAAGCTCTGCCTCAAAGTGAGCCTGTGGACACCGACTACTCAGCTATTGGCAACATTGACCCTTCCCTGACAGAGGGTGTTGCTCCCGGTCAGAGAGCCATCCCATACTTCCGCTTTGCCGATGGCATGGCTAAAAACGGCAGTCACGACATCATGGATGTTGTGGAAGGACGTATCACGCTTGATGAATTTGTATCAGAGCTTTCCATCGATGATCTCATTCATCTGCTCGGCGGACAGCCAAATACCGGTGTTGCAAATACCTTCGGTATCGGAAATATGCCTGAATACGGTATTCCTTCTGTCATGACAGCAGATGGTCCTGCAGGAGTGCGCATAGCACCTGAGGTCGGTATATGCACCACTGCGTTTCCATGCTCCACACTGCTCGCATGCACATGGAACCCGGATGTTTTAGAGGCTGTAGGACGCGCCGGCGGTGAAGAATTAAAGGAAAACAACCTTGCACTGTGGCTCACCCCTGCCATCTGTATTCACAGAAGTCCTCTCTGCGGACGTAACTTCGAGTACTACTCAGAGGATCCATTCGTCACAGGAAAGCTCGCAGGTGCCATGGTACGCGGAATCCAGTCAAACAATGTCGGTGCCACAGTCAAGCACTTTGCCTTGAACAACAAGGAAACCAACCGCAAAAACAGCGATTCACGCGTTTCAGAAAGAGCTGCCAGAGAAATCTATCTGAAGGCATTTGAGATGATTGTAAAGGATGAAAATCCATGGGCTATTATGTCCTCTTACAATATGATAAACGGCTACAGAGCCTCTGAAAGCGAGGATCTTTTGACAGGAATACTGCGTGATGAATGGGGCTATGAAGGAATGGTCACAAGCGACTGGTGGACCTGTGGCGAGCATTACAAGGAGACAAAAGCCGGAAATGATCTTAAGATGGGAAACGGATATCCTGATCGTGTAAAGAAGGCTTATGATAAGGGTGCCATCTCTCGTAGTGAGATGGAGACCTCTGTAAAGCGTATATTAGGATTAATATTAAAGCTTGATTAAATTTTACTCTGCTTTATGTAAACCTACCCGGTTCATAATACCCGATACTTATTATACAAAAACAAAAACGGACATGCAAAACTGCCATGTCCGTTTTTGTATTTGTATATCTCAATCATTAATTCTATATTTTAGCGTATTCCTCAATTTTACATACATGCTCTTTTGTTTTTTCATCATAGTTAATTGCCACAAGCAGGATGTTTCCCGTATATTGCAATAATGAATTCGGATACTGTCTCTCACGAATCTGCTGCATGGCTGTATCCGCATTCTTATTCCATTTCAGCTCCACAACAAGCGCCGGATAATCATTTATATACTCAGGCTTCGGAATATAAACAAAATCAGCAAAGCCACGCCCTGTCGGTAACTCCCTGACCGGCTTAAAATAATAGTTCATTGTTCCAAGATAAGCAATGGCCAACACACTGCTAAGGGAATTCTCGTCATTATATTGAATCACCGAGGTATACTCCATATGAATCTGCTCAATTTTTGCTGCCACAGTATTTACATCTTTGTTTATTGTTGCATTAAACAAATCTATTGACTGTCTCTCAAACTGCATGATTTCATCCCATTTGTTTTCCTCAACCGCATCCATAAGCTCATTGCGAAGCTCTTCATTCGGAATATATGCCATCTGATTTTTCTGATTAAAAGCCAGATATCCAAGATGTATAAGCAATGTCAGCACATCATCTTTGTTTTTAAATGATACCATATCATTCTGAAACGTGGTTGTTCTAACTTTTATCTCATTTCCTGAAATCATTGAAATAATAGCGGCTCTTAATCCATCAAAATCCATGTCAATAAGCGGAATCAGAGATTCATATGTGCCGGTCTGTGACCAATAGCTTTGGAAGCTGCCTCTCATCATCACGCTCACTACTGCTTTTGGATTATACACATGTTTACCCGAAAGCATATAGCCATCATACCAGTTTTTTACTGCTTCATAATCCCTGTCATACTTTTTGCATAACTGCTTAACCTCATCATCTGTAAAGCCAATATATGATGCAAGCGCTCCTGCATCAAGCATTGTGAACTCTTCAAAATTGTTAAGTGCTGACTGAGTTTTTAGCTTTTTAATAGGAAGTATGCCGGTAAGATAAGCTAACGCAATATACTTTGTCGGCTCTGTCCCTTTAAACATTCCTCTGAGGAAATTAATATATTCCTCCTGCAGTTCCTTATTATTAGCCTCATCTCTTATCAACACATCCCACTCATCTATTATGATAACAAAGGTATTTCCTGTGGCTGCGTTTATATAAGACATGGCTCCATAGGCTGTTTTAACAGTGTCCGGTATCACATCACCATATGCTATTATAAGCTCATCAAGAATACCGTTATTGATGTATTTCACGGTGTTTTGCACTTCGCCCGCATCCATCATGCACCACTGGACATCAATATGAATAACATCATATTTATTAAGGTTTGTCTCAAAGGAATCAAGCCTGCCTACCTTTAGAGCGGAAAACATATCAAAGGAATCACATCCTCTGCTATAATAAGCAGCAAGCATATTCGCCGTGATGGACTTTCCAAAGCGCCTCGGTCTGCTATTGCATATGCATGCCATATCAGAGCCTATAACCTTATTGGTGTATGCCAAAAGCATGGTTTTATCCACATATATTTCCGATTTCAATGCCTTTTGAAAAGCTTTATTTCCCGGATTTAAAAATCTTCCCATGAATTTTCCTACCTTAAATGAAATAATTTAACAACTGTCTCTTATACACATCTCCGAGCCCCCGAGACGCGTAGTAATCTCGTATGC
>OWJB01001132.1_pt1 | contig 12116 bp, 5 predicted proteins | sample 1732861 | NCBI WGS metagenome assembly OWJB01 (sample SAMN05065762, study PRJEB22554) | human gut metagenome | biome: ENVO:2100002; feature: ENVO:00000062; material: ENVO:00002003 | host: Homo sapiens | place: USA
GCTCGGAGATGTGTATAAGAGACAGCTCCCTGGTAGACTTGGAGATATGAAACTCTACGCCTTTGGTTGTCATTTCCAGTAAAGCTGCGATTTCTTTATGAGACTTATTCTCATAACGGCTCATCCTAAAAATACGCCTGGTTTGTTCGGGCAAGCTATCCAGAGTCTTATCAACAATCTCCTGTATCTCTGCCGTAAAGACCTCATAAGGTTCAAAGTCCTCCAATGTAACGATTCTACCGGACAGTTCCCAGGCATAGATTTGGGAGATTTCATCCGAAACGTCCTGCCGGATTTGCTGGTGCCGCAGATGGTCAATGCATTTATGTTTGATAGTGGTCAGTACATAAGCCGGAATATTGGTATCGGCAGGCAGGCGGTCTTTATTTTCCCAGTAATACATCATGGACTCAATGACAAAGTCTTCAGCAACGGCTTCATCGTGCACATAGGTACAGGCAAAGTGAACGAAGCGCTGCTGATAGTCAATAAAGAACTTATTAAAAAAATTCAGATCTATTGTCATTGACCGTCAAGTATATTAAATTAAAAAAGGTACGATAATGCAAATATAAGCCTTTTCATTCATAACCGGACAAAGCCGGGCTTAAAAAGCAAAGCCTGTCCAGGAGATGAACCGTCCGGAATACGAAGTTACATTGTGACATTTTGCATTCCTAAGCCATCGAGAATCATTTCTTTAGCCCCGAAGCACAGGTACATCGGAAATATACAAAAGAAAATTCACATCTGCTTAACTAATAGAATGATATAAAAATACGGACAATCCTGTTATGTTGAAAGTAGGTCCGTTTTGCCCGGAATAGATGCTCCGTTTCAGAAGAATAGATGTTCCGTTCAACAAGAATGCATGTTCCGCTCGTCCGGAATGCTTGTTATACTCAACAAGAATACTTGTTCCGTTCATCCGGAATACCTGTATGATCTGTTCAAAACCTATATTCATTGCATAAAGCTTGTATAAGGATAAGAAATCATGCAAATCTGCCGCATGTATATGCATTCCATTCTGCGGTACAATCCTATTTCAGGCTTTCAGCAAACGGCATAAGTCAAAAAAAAGGCGCTTTTGATGACGTATTGCATCAAAAGCGCCTCTATGCTTATCATTTCGCCTTCACTCTCAATATAGTATATGAGAATGGCGGGAAGGTATAATCGAAGCTCTTTCCAAAGCCTTTGTATTCGCTTTCCTTCGGAGAGATCTTCATTGGTTCTTCAAACGAGTTCTCATCCATGTCACTGGCTGCGGACAGAGAAATCACTTTACCGGTCTTCTCCACGCTATCCACTCCATCCAGTTTGATCCGTAACGGATAGGACTGAGCCTCTGAGTTCACTACTTTCACGATCACCTCACCGGTTGCCTCATCATAACCGGAAGAGAAGAACTGAAGCGGAGTCGTCTCCGGGGCATGGGCCAATATCAGTTTGCCATCCATGAAGAGTTCGCTCTTCTGAGGAGTAACCACCAGTTTCGCGTCGTACCATTTATCGGTTTCGAGACTGTGAGATACCCGGTCGCCTGCCACACCGGAAGTGCGTCCACCTATAACTCCTTCTACAGCCGTCGTACCATTGTTCCATCCGGCAACGTTATATACAAAGCCTTTGTTACTGTCCTCCGACAAGCCGAAATAGAGGAAGAAACCTTCGTTACCGCCTTCTTTGCGAACCTTGAACTCCAGTGTAAACTGGTTGCCATTGAAGCCATCAACAATGTATTTCGCCGGTTCTCTCAGAGATGTTTGCTTCAACAGACCGTTATCCAGACTCCATTCGCCTTCTTTCTTCACCGCCTTGTTAAGATCAAGATCAATGGGCGCTCCATCTGCTCCGGTCAGTTTCACATCCTTGAATTCAACTTGTGTATGCCAAGAGCCGAAGCCGAAACGTCCTTCATTATAATCGGCTATCCGTGGAGTGCTCATAGTCATATTACTCTTCACATTGTACGTCGGACGGTTTTCAGCCGCCATCTGTTGCACATAGTAAGAACTGCGTCCAAGTACCTGGTCCGTATCCAGCCAAATAAGGTTGACAGCCCACGAACGGTCGTTCCGGTTCTCCAGAAGCGGGGCATACGAAGTCATCTTCACCAGGTCGCCGTTGCGCTCCATACCGGAGATAAAGGCGGCTTCCGAGAGGGCGGCACGCATGTTTCCACCGCCTACATTGGCGTTACAAGCATATTCACCTACATAGACATCGTATTTTCCACGCGGATGGTTATCAAAGATAGTCGTGTTCTGGAAGAAGAATTCCGGATTCACGTACCAGTGCGGGTCAATCATATCCGTTTTGGCAATCTTACCCGTTCCACCCAAACCGTGATTGGAAATCAGGATCAACTCGGGATATTTCGCTTTGATAGCTGTATAGAAGATATCGAAACGCTTGTCATACTCATCGCCCCAGTTCTCATTACCAATCTCTACGTATTGCAACGGGAAAGGTTCGGGATGGCCCTGTTCGGCACGCTTGGCACCCCATTCGGTAGTCACGTCGCCGATGGCATACTCTATGGCATCCATGCAATCGTCCAGATAGTAAGCTATCTTGCTCTCCGGTGAAGCATCTCCCATGCGATACTGGCAACCCAGACCGACGTTGCAGACGAACATTGCCTTTGCATCGATATCTTCGCAGAACTGCAACATTTCGTGATAACCGAAACCATACGAGCAACGGTAGCCCCAGGTACTGTATTCCCCCGACCGTGCAGCAGGATCGCCCAGAGACTTCTTCCATTCGAAACGGTTCTCCAACGAGATACCTTCTACCACACAGCCACCGGGCCAGCGTACAAAGGCGGGGTGCAATCCCTCCAAGATTTCAGCTACATCTTTCCGCAGTCCATTCGGACGGTCGTGGAAAGTTTTTTCGGGGAAGAGAGAAACATAATCTACATAGACTGTACCCGGAGCATCAAATTCCAAAGCAAGCTTTCCTTTGGCAGAAGTTGCCGTAGGTTGCATTGCCAGGCTCAGGTCGTTCCATTGTCCGGCAGCAGTTATATCAACAGGAGCGGAAGCCAGCACTTCGCCTTGCTCGGACAGCAACAGGGCAGTCACTTTTCCCTTGTAATCGGAAGCAGGGCGGATAATGGTACGCAACTGATAAGAGTTGTCTTTCACCAGATTCATCCCCCAGTATCCTTCGTTTATCAGGCGAACAGGAGTTGAAGCATTTTTAATGGTTACCTTCAGATTGTTCGGAGCTGTAGAGAACTTGGGTTGTTCCTTGGTCAGTTTCATTTCCGCAGCATCCTTTGTGCTCAGAGTCCAGCCCGGCACCGGTTCGGTAGTCCAGCGAAAACTTCCTTCTCTCACTTCACCCGAAATGTGATTGCACACTTTCTTCGGATGCAGCACATCGCCCTCGGCATAGTAACCTTCGGGCATTTCCAGTTCCTCGAAACTACGGTTCTTCACCAGCTCGGCATACAAGCCGCCGTCGCCCGCATGGTTAATCTCTTCGAAGAAGATGCCATACATGGATGGCGCTACTTCAGCACCTTTCTCTTGTAGGTTGATTACAAGTTCTTCCTTCGGCGCAGCGTCCTTGCAGGAACTCAACAAAAGGGCAACTGCGGCGAAGGGTAAAAAAATCTTTTTCATAAGCCTGTTTATTTATCGGTATTAGATATATATATAATGTTCCACATGCAAAAATAAACTATATCTTCCAAGAACAGGGTATATAAAAGCATCAAATAGGTGGACTTTTCAGTTCATAATCGCAATTCTCAGCTAATTTCGGGACTGATAACTAAAGTTTTATTACGCATCAGTTTCCGGAAACAAATGTTGTCACCGAACGGGCAGGGATCACCGCTACCTTTTTATTCTTCAACTTTCCAACAGGCAAAAGGTCTTCTCCGGCTACATCCGACGTACGGTAACCTTGCCATGACTTCACCTTCGGATCGTTTACATCGACAGTGAACTCCTGTTCCCGGTCGGCATAGTTGATGACGACCATCGCCCACTGTCCGTCGGTATTCCGATAGGCAGAACACATCAATCCCTGCTGATCGGTATCGCCATCCCGGATAGCTTTTCCTTCTTTATCAGTAGTTTCAACAGACATACGTACAGCACCCGGACGTATGAAGCGGCTGTAGTTCCCCAATATCCACATCAGCTTGGAGTCTTCCACCCTGCCGTCTTGTAAATCGGGGTCTGTATACTCACGGATCAATCCGTCTTTGTAATCACCGCCAATGGCACGCCACCATTGCCAGCTGCGAGCGCCTGCATAAACAATGTCGTGGTGAATGATACGCGCTACATAAAGTGCGGTCTTCATGGTTCGGTCAAATCCATGTCCACCGCCGATTTCCTCGTCATTACCCATAATGCAGGTTTCGGACTGCCAGAAGTCCACACCGTATGTATCCAACGTATTCCGCAACCGGAGGCGATAATCACGCAACATGTTCAGCGGGGTAGTAGTCCAGTAGCTATGTCCTGAAATAAGAGGGAGCACATTCGGGGTATCGCCCAAATAAGTATCCACACTATCGGGGCAGAAGAAAGATTGTATCTCATATCCGCGTTCATGGTCAGTCATATGGGTAGCGAACATACAGCGGTAATCTGATGCTTCACAAATGGTGATTCCCGTATGGATACCTTCCTTTACGAACTCTTTACTGATAAGACGTACGGCCCGGGCTATCTCTTTCTTTGTAGCCGGAGTACCTTCCTGCTTGGGACCGATCCAGTTCCAGTGTCCATCCGGTTCATTGAAGGGAGAAAGATAATCGAACTTAATGCCATCTTTCTTTTCAACTCCCTTTATCACGTTTGCCAGGAAGCGGGCAAAGTCTTCATAGTGTTCATCCTTCAGATTCAGTGTACCATCGCGTCCGGTATTAGTGGCAAGTCCGTTTTGAGTGAAATAAACGGGAGGGGAATTCAGGAAAGCGAGGAATTTATTGACTCCGCGTTCCTTCGCCAACCGAAGGAAGTTACGTTGACCTTCCTGTTTATCCCAGTTATAACTCCCGTCCGGCTGCAAGAAACATTCGGTACGCATCCAAGGAGAACCAATCTGGCTGGCGTCGCCCTGCTCCGTACTCCCTGCACCCAGATTGAACCGCCACAGGGAAAGACCGATACCTTTGGGCTTCCCGTTCGCGTCATTTTCAGTACTGAATAACCAGTCGGCTATCTGTTTTTGTTTCTCTTCGGGCCATTTTCCCAAAACATGCATACTCCAGGCATCCGAAGCACCGAAATGTTCCATCACCTGCAAGGGTTGTCCGGTAACAATCTTGTAATTTATGTCCGCACGCTGTGCACACGAAGCACATACTACTGTAAAGACCAGTAATAACACTTTGTATCTCATCCTTTTCTATTTTACTGAATAAAAAAGAGATAGTTCGTCTTTCTCTCTTTCGAGGGAAAAGAGTCCCTATCTCTCTTTCACTATTGTTACAAATCAGTTATTGCAATCTGCTTATTCCAAAGCATAAGCATATATTTCGGACAAAGAAGCATTGGTACCTCTATAACTCTCTTCGATGGATACCTTGAAGTAACGTCCCTTCGTCGGAGTAACGCCGAACACCTGTCTATCAAGTATTTTCTCCATAGAGAATCGTCCTACTTCTGTCCAGTTCTCCTTGTCAGAGCTTACATAGAACTTACCAGACTTGGTGTCCGTATAGCTTTCATTCTGCCTTTGCATCAAAGCAAACTGGGTGAAAGTATGTTCTGTTTTTGTATCTACGATTATTTCAAACGGGAAGCTAACCCAGTTTCCTGTCTGCCATGTTGAGTGCCAGTAAGTCGCAAGATTATCATCCAATGCACATCCGGCTTTGCCGCTTGCACCTTCACCTGTCAGTTCTTCGGTATTGGCTTCTGCCGTCCAGTCTGCGCGATCCAGTTTATGTCCCATCACACGGAAAGCCAACGGAGATACCACCTTCGCCGCAGAAATCTCAAATTGAGAAACTTCTGCAATCTTAACGGGCAGCATATAATCACCCGGTACCAGTTGGTCACCATTTATCGTGACTTCCAGTTCCATATTCGTAGTGCCATTGGGAAGGGTTACCATCTCCGGAACAGTATAAGTTCCTTCAGGCAGAACCTTGAAGTTAGTTCCATTGTCTGCATTGTACTCGGCAATATATTCCTTATCAACTACAAATTTACACTCCAAATCCCATTTATTATCTGTATCAAGACCGAATTTTACTTTCTCCGTAAATGTAGAGACAGAACCATAATCCAACAGTTTCACTTCTACATCCGAATTGGCAAAGCCAATGGCAGGCGTAATCACTCCTGTCAGTTTCAGGAACAATTCATTCTTTTCGGCATTGATGGAGTCTGTTTCACTGGTAACCTGTAAAGGTAATACCCATACGGCTTCCGGATCAGTTTCCATGAATGCTTTTACACTCTGAGGTTTCAGGAAGATATTTACCAGTTTATACCGGTCGGCAGATGAAAAGTCCAACGTGGTTGCATCCAGCGAATAACAGTTCTCACCTATCAGCTTATAGTTCGTTCCTTCCGGTTCGCTATATTCCTCGTCAAGTTCCGCTTGTGTCAGCACACTGACTTTGACACTGGCAGTCAGACTGGGATCACTCCCGGACTTAACTACGGAAAGAGTATACTTATTATCTTCATCCGTATCATACAACGTAAGATCCTGCTTACCGCTATTATTCACATACAGTATTTTATGGTACTCTTCCGGTACCAGTTGGTCCAAATCATATTTTGATTCGCTGCAGGCACCCAGTAGCACCAGGCCACCCATCAACAATATTGTTCTTATTTTCATAAAGCTTTGTTATTAGAGATTGATTAATATCCGGGGGCCTGTACTAACTGAGGGTTACTGTAAAGCTCATCCATGTCACTTCTTGACCAAACGGGCATCAGATACAGTTTGTCATCCCACTTGAACGGTTGGTTAACCAAGGTAGGTTTGTTGAATTCCTCAAAACTCGGATTCACACGAAGACCATCCAGACCGTAGCGCATACCGGCTTTCAACATCTGAGGAGCAATTGCCCAACGACGCAGGTCATAGTAGCGGTGTCCCTCTTCAAAGAGTTCAACGAACCGTTCGTTGCGCACCCAATCAGTCAGAGTCATGCTGCCTGTTACATCACTTCCAGTCAGTTCGGAAATACCGGCACGACGACGAATCTCATTCAGATTAGCAAGGGCTTCACCTTCATTATCCAACGCTGCATAGCACTCTGCCAGATTCAGGTAAAGTTCGGCCATACGAATCAACGGACGACGGGGAGCTGTGTGCTGACGGGTACCATCGGCGCCAAAATAGATGTTGGGATCGATGAACTTCTTCGACAGATAACCGCTTCCAGCACAATTACGGGTATTACTTGTGTTATATCCGTTTGTATTGGTATTTTTCAGGTTAATCCACAACGGATTGCCATTATTAATCTTCGAGCTGTATTGAGTGCCGTCAAATACAATCCATGCATAGAAACGGGCTTCACGCTTAGCGTGCATCTTGATAATGTCATTCTTCACATCTTCACCGTCCAGATTATTGGTTGCCAGAGCAGGGCTTTGAGCGCCTTCATAGAAACGGGTATACCATTCTTCCTCAGGATAGAAATTGGGGTCCTGTGCCGGCAACTTACCGTTCTCAGTATAGAAATGCTGTACAGAATACAACGTCGGTGCCATAGCTGCCCAACCTCCTACATAAACTCCATTACTTCTCTTCACCACTTTGTTTGGCAAACGACAGTCCGTACCTTCTCCACCATTCTGGGCATCCAGTTCAATACGTTGTGCCCAAATCAGCTCCTTGTTATTATCGCCTTCGTTGGCAGTAACCATATATTGGAACATACGTACACGTTCTTTAAACTCACGGTTTTCCTCAGTGTCTTCTTCACGTCCCGGGATGAAAGGAAGAGCTATTCCGTCACGGTCAGCTTTCTTATTTGCCGTTTCAATGTCAAAGAGTTGATAACCGGCTTCCTTGGCAGCAGTCAAGGCTTCCTGACAAGCAGTAAGGGCACGTGTCCATTTCTCGCGGTCGTAACTGGAACTTACCAGTTCGTTACCATAACCGTCTGTCTCATAATTCTTATTCTTCCATTCCGGATTGGGGAACGAACCGTTCCACAACGGAGAAGCGGCATACAATAATATACGGGCTTTCAAAGCCTTAGCCATAGTAGAAGTAGCACGGCCCAATTCATTGTTAGGACGTGTTGCAGGAAGCGCACGGGCTGCATCATCCAGCTTGCCCACGATAAAATTCACACAGTAGTCGAAGTGTGAGCGTCCGGGAAGGTCTGAACTGGTAACATTCGGGTCCACTTTCTCAGGAATAATAGGACAGGGACCGAAAGCCTGAAGCACACGGAAATGATAATAAGCCTCCAGGAAATAACATTCACCTTTGTACTCTTCCTTATCTTCTGCCGTAACTCCCACCGGTTGCAAGTCATCAATCAGGCTCAAGAAATGGTGTACATACCCCAACCAGTTATAACTGGGAATCCAGATATTCATATCATCACCTCCCCAACTGTTGGAATATGCCGGAGAAATAGTTCCCCACGCCACTTGTTGCTGCCAGTTGGAGTAAGCATAAGGCTGAATAATCTCATCAGCTGACTGCTCAAAAGCATGATAATGATAAGGAGTAGAACGCGGAGTACCGCCATAGCAAGTATACAAGAAAGACAATGTAGCTTCTTCATCTTTCATGGTGTCTTTAAAATCAGCCTGTGCAGGCGGAATGACATCCAGATAATTGCATGATACCAGGCAACAGGAAGCTATCAATACCTGCGCCATTCGGGATATTTTATATGTTAGTTTCATACTTCAATAATGTATTAGATTGTTTCTTAGAATGTAAATTGAACGCCCAGATTGAACGTGCGTGACAACGGATAAGCATTCCATGCCAGTTCAGGATCCCACAATTTGAAGGGGCTGAATACCGCCAGGTTATCGCCACTGAGATAGATACGGCAATAAGGCAAGCGATAGCCGATTTCCAACGTCTTGAAGCGGAGGAAGTTTCCATTGCGCAGCCAGAATGTACTGGGCTGAACGTTATTGGTTACATCGGCTTTGGTCAAGCCCAAACGGGGATATGCCGCATTCGGATTCGGATTGTCTACTGACCAATGGTCGTCTGCAATCCACTGCATCAGGTTTCGGGCCAATGTTTCAGCCTCTTCACCATCTCCACCGCCAGAAAGGAAAGGAGCGATTCCACTGTTGATCATTATCTTACGTTTAGCCGAACCGTTGAAGAATACACCTAAATCAAAGTTCTTATAGACAATATTCAAACCGAAGCCATACTGAATACGGGGATGCCAGTCATAAGATGAAATCATCACCTGGTCTTCAGTAGTAATCTGTCCGTCACCGTTTATATCACGATACTTGATATCACCCGGCATGATGTTGGCACCCAGTTGTGATTGGTCCGGTGAGTTGGCAATTTCTTCTTCGCTTGCGAACAATCCCTCGGCAATATAACCTTTAACAGTATTCAATGGTTTGCCGGTATTGGTTTGCCAAACATACGGATAACTGGGTTCATCCACATATTTATATTCATTCTGGTTGTAGGTAAAGTTACCGCGAAGGTCTAACGTCAGGTCTTTTCCAAACTGTTTCGTCCAGTTCAAGCTTAACTCGAAACCTTGGTTTTCTACTTCACCAATATTACTCCAGGGTTTTGATCCCCAATATCCCAACATCGAAGGCCAGGAAGCACGTGACATCAGGATGCGCTCGCGTTTGTCATGGAAATAATCAAATGTAATATTCAGTTGGTTAAACAACATCATGTCGAAACCGATATCGAACTTCTTCACATGTTCCCAACCTGCGTCCTGCACCGCTAATACATAGAATCCGGGACCTTGTTTACTGATCTCACTCGTAGGAAGTCCGGTCCAAAACTTATGTGCTGAACCAATACCGATATTATTCTGATAGAGGAAATGTGGAGCTCCACTGGCAAAGGCATCACTACCTACCAAACCGTAAGAGCCTCTGATCTTAAAGTGATTGATATACTTGCTTATCGGCTCCCAGAACTTTTCAGAACTTGCTACCCAACCTGCTGACACAGCCGGGAAGAACTCAAAACGCTGACCGGCAGCCAAACGTTCGGAACCGTTATAACCAAAGTTGAATTCAACCAGATATTTACTGGCGTAATCGTAAGTCACACGTCCGGAGTAACCTTGATTACGGTTCGGCAATACATCACTACGATATTCACGCATCATATACATTGCCATTGCTGTCAGGTTGTGATCACCGAAACTACGTTTCCAGTCCAGACGGGCATCGAAGTAGAAAGTCTGGTCCGAATTACGACTAATGCCGGATTGGCTCAGGAACTGATCTCCGGTCTGCAACAACTGATAATCATATTCGCCGGTTTCAGGATTATAGGAACCATCTTTCACCTTATATATATTAGACTTGATACTACGGGTATATGAAGTTTCCGACCAGTTTTTAAAATTCACCAGTGCTTTCAGGCTCAATCCTTTGGTAATAACACTCAAGTCCTGATTCAAAGCCAATGAAGTATTCAGGGTATTGAAGTTTACTTCCTTGAAAGAACTCATCATATATTCATACGGATTGGTTCCCAAAACGCCCGGTTTAATCTCTGCACCACCAAAGCGAATGAAACCGTCGTCCCCATCCTGCTGTGGAAAATAAGCGGGGAATTCCACCGGATTGGTACGCATAACCCTCTTGTACAAGTCATTGCCTATATTATAGTTAGGACCTTGCATATTACCGATCTGTGCCATCATGCGCAAATCAATGGTAGTAGTATTGGTCAGTTTATAGGAGATGTTGTTCTGAAAATTATATTGCCACTGGTTAATATTGGGATTATAGAAGTAGTCCGGTGCATCGAGGAGACCTGTATCATGGTTAGCCTGGAGACTCATATAGTAAGTTACACGCGAACCACCACCCGATACATTCACATTGGCACGTTGGTTATAATTCCCCGAACGGAATATCTGGTCAAACCAGTCCACATCGGGATATACATAAGGATTAGTACCCAATTCCGTATTCAGGATCTGGTCTTCACTATACTTAGGAGAAGTGATCGGGGTCAAACTTCTAGCCTGTTCCGCTTCATTGTAAGCCCGCATATAGGTAGCACCATCAGCAAATTTCGGTACATTTATCGGACGGAAGTAAGAAGCTTCCAATGAAACATTGATAGTAGCTTTCGTATTCTCCTGCCCTTTCTTGGTGGTTACCAGCATTACACCGTTTGCACCGCGGTTACCGTAGATAGCAGTTGCCGAAGCGTCTTTCAATAAAGAAAAGCTTTCGATGGATTCTGCCGGGATACGGTTCAGGTCGGCAGATGAAATTTCGATGCCATCCAACAAAATCAACGGAGTAGCCACACCACCGAACGTATTGATACCGCGGATATAAAATTCGGAAGTAGAACCCGGTTCACCACTGTTCACCATGGATACCACACCGGCAAGTTTTCCGGCAAGTGAACTGGTCAATGAAGAGGAAGGTGCTTTTAATGTAGCTCCCTTCACTGTAGCAATGGCACCTGTCACAGATACTTTCTTCTGTGTACCCTGACCTACAATCACTACTTCATCCAACATTTCATTGTCCGATGCAAGCTTCACGGTCATTACACCCAAGTCACCTACCATCAGTGTCTGTGTTTTGTAGCCGATATAAGAGAATATCAGCTCTGTTTTGCTGGTTACAGAAATCTGGAACTTACCATCAATGTCGGTAATGGTACCTCCATCTTCACCTTGCACTTTCACATTTACACCAATCAAAGTCTCTCCGGTAGAGGAGTCAACTACAGTTCCTACCAAAGTACGTTTCTGCGGTGTTGTACTTTGAGTCGTTATTTGCACTGAAGAATTATCCGATTCCGCAAAGGCAGAAGAGGGATAATTGCAAATAAAACCAGTGCAAACGAGCAGGCCGGCAAGGACTCTCCGATTGTTTCTTACTAATACTGATTTCATCATCTTACTAGCTGTCTCTTATACACATCTGCCGCTGCCGACGAACTCT
>OWJB01001152.1_pt1 | contig 11950 bp, 11 predicted proteins | sample 1732861 | NCBI WGS metagenome assembly OWJB01 (sample SAMN05065762, study PRJEB22554) | human gut metagenome | biome: ENVO:2100002; feature: ENVO:00000062; material: ENVO:00002003 | host: Homo sapiens | place: USA
CCCTAGGGTTCGTCGGCAGCGTCAGATGTGTATAAGAGACAGGTACTTATAAAAGATGATGTGGTAAAATAAAAATCGAGGAAACTGCCGTTATGCCGGATCAAGGCATGCGGTTTCAATATTACTACCAAAGCTAATGGAGGAAATTATGGGCGTAAAACGTGTATATGTGGAGAAAAAACCAGAATTTGCAGTACAGGCTAAAGAGCTTCGCCATGAGGTGAAAAGCTATCTTGGAATTAAGACGGTGAAGAATGTACGTGTACTGATCCGCTACGATGTGGAGAATCTTTCCGATTCAACATTTGAGAGGGCATGCAACGGTGTGTTTGCAGAACCGCCGGTAGATGTGCTTTACAGAGAGGACTTCCCGCACGAAGAAAGTGACCACATTTTTTCTGTAGAATTTCTTCCTGGACAGTTTGACCAGAGAGCAGACTCTGCTGTTCAGTGTGTACAGTTTATCAAAGAGGATGAACTGCCGGTTATCAAGACAGCGACCACTTATGTGATCGAAGGCGAGATCAGCGAAGAAGAGATGGAAGCTATCAAGGCACACTGCATCAACCCGGTGGATTCCAGAGAAACAGGACTTGAGAAACCGGAGACACTGGTTACAAAATTTGATGAACCTGCCGATGTAAAGATCTTTGACGGATTCAAAGATATGCCGGAAGCTGAACTGAAGGAATTATACAGTTCCCTTGGACTTGCCATGACATTCAAGGATTTCCAGCACATCCAGAATTATTTCAAAGGGGAAGAACACAGAGATCCATCTATGACAGAAATCCGTGTTCTGGATACCTACTGGTCTGACCACTGCCGTCATACCACATTCTCAACAGAACTTACAGAAGTATCCTTCGGTGATGGCGATTACAGAAAGCCGATGGAAGACACATATAAAGAATACCTTCAGACACACAGTGAGATTTTTAAAGGACGCGAAGACAAATTCGTATGCCTGATGGATCTTGCACTGATGGCAATGCGGAAGCTGAAAAAAGAAGGCAAACTTCAGGATCAGGAAGAATCCGATGAGATCAATGCCTGCAGTATCGTTGTCCCGGTTGAAGTAGATGGCGTGGAAGAAGAGTGGCTTGTCAACTTCAAGAACGAGACACACAACCATCCGACCGAGATCGAACCATTTGGTGGTGCGGCTACCTGCCTTGGCGGAGCAATCCGTGACCCGCTGTCAGGACGTACTTATGTATACCAGGCAATGCGTGTAACCGGTGCAGCAGATCCGACCGTATCTGTAAAAGAGACGATGAAAGGAAAACTGCCACAGAAGAAACTGGTGCGTAGTGCAGCACATGGATACAGCTCATATGGTAACCAGATCGGACTTGCAACCGGACTGGTAAAAGAGATTTATCATCCGGATTATGTAGCAAAGAGAATGGAGATCGGTGCGGTTATGGGTGCTGCTCCGAGACGTGCAGTTATCCGTGAAAATTCGGATCCGGGAGATATCATCATTCTTCTTGGCGGACGTACCGGACGTGACGGCTGTGGTGGAGCAACCGGTTCTTCCAAAGTTCACACCGAAGAATCCATCGAAACATGTGGAGCTGAGGTTCAGAAGGGTAATGCGCCGACCGAACGTAAGATCCAGAGAATGTTCCGCAGAGAAGAAGTCAGCAAGCTGATCAAGAAGTGTAATGACTTCGGAGCAGGCGGAGTATCTGTTGCAATCGGAGAGCTTGCAGATGGTCTTCAGATCAATCTGGACAAAGTACCGAAAAAATATGCAGGTCTTGACGGAACAGAGATTGCGATTTCTGAATCCCAGGAGCGTATGGCTGTTGTGGTAGATCCGAAGGATGTAGATGAATTCCTTGGCTATGCAAAAGAAGAGAACCTGGAGGCAGTAAAGGTTGCGGTTGTTACCGAAGATCCGAGACTTGTCCTTTCATGGAGAGGAAAAGAGATCGTAAATATTTCCCGTGCCTTCCTGAACACCAACGGTGCACACCAGGAGACAACGGTTAAAGTTGATATTCCTTCAAGAGAAGATACCATCCTTAAGAAACAGGTTGAGGTTGGCAATGTAAAAGAAAAATGGTTGGATACTCTGAAAGACCTGAATGTATGCTCGCAGAAAGGTCTGGTTGAGATGTTCGACGGATCCATCGGAGCAGGCTCGGTCTTCATGCCTCACGGTGGAAAATACCAGATGACAGAGACACAGAGCATGGTTGCAAAGCTTCCGGTTATGCATGGTAAATGCGATACCGTTACGATGATGAGTTATGGATTTGATCCGTATCTGTCAAGCTGGAGCCCGTATCACGGAGCTGTCTATGCTGTCACAGAGTCTATGGCTAAGATCGTAGCTTGCGGTGGAGATTACAGCAAGATCCGTTTTACATTCCAGGAATATTTCCGCAGAATGACAGAGGATCCAGAAAGATGGAGTCAGCCATTTGCAGCACTGCTTGGTGCATATAAGGCACAGATCGCTTATGGACTTCCGTCAATCGGAGGAAAGGACAGTATGTCCGGAACATTTGAACATATCGATGTACCGCCGACACTGGTATCCTTTGCAGTTGATATTGCCAAAGAAGGAGATATCATTACTCCGGAACTGAAAAAAGCAGGTAATAAGCTTGTATGGATGAAGATTGAAAAAGATGAATACGAGCTGCCGGTATATGAACAGGTAATGGATCAGTACGGTAAGTTCGCTGATGATATCCACAACGGAAAGATCGTATCTGCTTACGCACTTGACCGCCATGGAGTGATCGCAGCTGTCAGCAAGATGGCATTCGGTAACGGAATGGGTGTGAAGATCGAACACAGCATGGATGCAAGAGAACTTTTTGCACCTGCATTCGGTGATATCGTAGCAGAAGTTCCGGCAGACAAGGTAGGAGAACTCTCCATTTCTTACACTGTGATCGGTGAAGTGACAGATGATGCGAAATTCGCATTTGGAGATACAGAAATCACACTGAAAGAAGCAGAAGATGCATGGACAGGAACTCTGGAACAGGTATTCCGTACAGTATCTGACGAAGCTTCTGACGAAAAGGTAGAATCTCCGCTTTACGATACAAAAGACATTGTGATCTGCGGACACAAGATTGCACAGCCGACTGTATTTATCCCGGTATTCCCAGGAACAAACTGCGAGTATGACAGTGCAAAAGCATTTGAAAGAGCAGGTGCAAAGGTCATCACAAAAGTATTCCGTAACATGGATGCAGCAGATATCGTAGATTCTGTGAATACATTTGAAAAAGAAATTGCAAAATCACAGATTATCATGTTCCCGGGTGGATTCTCAGCCGGTGACGAACCGGATGGTTCTGCAAAATTCTTTGCAACTGCATTCCAGAATGCAAAACTCAAAGAAGCGGTAGAGAAGCTCCTGAATGAGAGAGACGGCCTTGTGCTTGGTATCTGTAACGGATTCCAGACTCTGGTAAAACTTGGACTGGTTCCTTACGGAGAGGTTGTGGGACAGACACCGGATTCTCCGACACTGACCTACAATACCATCGGACGCCATATTTCCAAGATGGTTTATACAAAGGTTGTCACCAACAAGTCACCATGGCTTCAGGGAGCAGAGCTTGGCGGAGTCTACACCAACCCGGCATCCCACGGAGAAGGACGTTTCGTTGCAAGCGAAGAATGGCTTGACAAGCTCTTTGCAAACGGACAGGTTGCAACACAGTACTGTGACCTTGACGGAAACGTATCTATGGATGAAGAATGGAATGTCAACGGCTCTTATCGCGCAATTGAAGGTATCACAAGTCCGGATGGCCGTGTGCTTGGTAAGATGGCACATTCAGAGCGTCGTGCAGATTCCGTGGCAATCAATATTTACGGTGAGCAGGATATGAAGATCTTTGAATCTGGTGTGAAATACTTCAAATAAGACGGGAAATCGGGCATAAAATGCTTTGAATGAGACGAAAAATGCAAGATTGTCGACACGAACTTGCAAAAAAGAGAAGAAGTATCAAGAAAAAAAATGAAAATCAACTGTATTTGAAGAAAAAATGTGGTGGAAATTCATAAAATTTAAAAAATATGTAAAAAAATCTTGACACGGGCGCCTGAATGCTTTACTCTGTTAAAGAACAAAGGTGTTCCGGAGGGGCAGACATTTGTTTGCCCCTTTATTTTTTTGAAAGAGAAATGTGGAATCACACATTTTTTGTAAAAGAACATTCAGGAGGTATTGAGTAGTATGTCTTATGTTGATGAAGTAATTGAACTTGTAGTAAAGAAAAACCCAGATGAACCAGAATTTCATCAGGCAGTAAAAGAGGTTCTGGAATCTCTTCGTGCAGTTGTAGAAGCTCATGAAGAAGAATACAGAAGAGACGCTCTTCTTGAAAGACTTGTTGAGCCGGAAAGACAGATCAAATTCCGCGTACCGTGGGTAGATGATAAAGGTCAGGTTCAGGTCAATACAGGATACCGTGTACAGTTTAACAGTGCAATTGGACCATATAAAGGAGGATTACGTCTCCATCCTTCAGTAAATATCGGAATTATCAAATTCCTTGGATTCGAACAGATCTTCAAAAACTCTCTGACAGGTCTTCCGATCGGTGGAGGTAAAGGTGGATCCGATTTCGATCCGAAAGGAAAATCAGATCGTGAAGTTATGGCATTCTGCCAGAGCTTTATGACAGAGCTTTGCAAATATATTGGAGCAGACACAGACGTACCGGCCGGAGATATCGGAACAGGTGCAAGAGAGATCGGATACATGTACGGACAGTACAAGAGAATCCGTGGATTATCAGAAGGTGTTCTGACAGGTAAAGGACTCAGCTACGGCGGATCCCTTGCACGTACAGAAGCAACAGGATACGGACTTCTGTATTTCACACGCGAGATGCTCAAACTTGCAGGAAAAGACATTGCTGGCAAGACAGTTGCAGTTTCCGGAGCAGGTAACGTTGCAATCTACGCAATCGAAAAAGCACAGCAGATGGGTGCAAAAGTTGTAACATGCAGCGACTCTACAGGATGGGTATATGATCCGGAAGGAATCGATGTTGCAGCTCTGAAAGAAATCAAAGAAGTGAAGAGAGCAAGACTTACAGAATACAAGAACTACCGTCCGAATTCAGAATATCATGAAGGACGCGGCGTATGGTCAGTAAAAGTTGATATCGCTCTTCCTTGCGCAACACAGAACGAACTTCATCTTGAAGATGCAAAACAGCTTGTTGCAAACGGATGCATCGCAGTAGCAGAAGGAGCTAACATGCCTACCACACTGGAAGCTACACAGTATCTGCAGGAGAACGGTGTATTATTCGCACCTGGTAAAGCTTCTAATGCAGGTGGTGTTGCTACATCAGCACTTGAGATGTCACAGAACAGCGAACGTCTCAGCTGGACATTCGAAGAAGTTGATGCAAAACTTCAGAACATCATGGTAAATATCTGCCATAACGCAGCAGACGCAGCAAAACGTTACGGAGCAGAAGGAAACTATGTAGTAGGTGCTAACATTGCCGGATTTGAAAAAGTTGTAGATGCAATGCAGGCTCAGGGAATTGTATAAGACATATCCTCTATGTAAAATATAATCAGAAAATCTTCGGAGAAATCCGGAGATTTTTTGATTTGTGCAAAAACGTTGAATGATACAGGTTGTGTTGGCGGTCTCTGGAAAAAGAATCGTTTGGATTCAAGTTGCGCAAACCATTCCGAGGAGCCTTTTGGGGCGAAAATTGTGTCAGCAATGGCTTCCACAATTTTTAAGTCTCCTCTCCATTGCGCAAAAATAGAATCCAAACGATTCTTTTTCCAGAGACCGCCCATTCAACGGTATCGAATGAAAGCTTCTTGAAATTGTAAAAAATAAAGCAAAAAAATGAAAAAAACAGTTGACATTTGTGAGAAGATGATTGTATAATAACGAAGTCGGTTGTGAAACAGACGAACATATGGGATCATAGCTCAGCTGGGAGAGCATCTGCCTTACAAGCAGAGGGTCATAGGTTCGAGCCCTATTGGTCCCATTTCGCGAGAAAGTTTTTTTAAGTCGAAAGCATTGAACGCGAAATGTGAAGTGCAATTCGTGCGATGCACACAGCTCTGAAGAGCTGGCACAAAAACATATCATATGGCGGGATAGCTCAGTTGGCTAGAGCACGCGGTTCATACCCGCGGTGTCGCTGGTTCAAATCCAGTTCCCGCTACTACAAGAAGGAGTCCTTGTGTGGGGCTTCTTTTTGCGTTATAGCTATATTATCATTCATGAAAACGCTGAATATCATTTGCCATATTCCAACTTTTATACTCAAACTATAAAATTCACAACTACGAAACGGTAAGTAGCCTATTGCCTCAAAATTTCCCAGTAAAGTTCCCCACACAAAAGCCATTGATAAATCCCCAATTGCATAGGTACTTAAACACAACATTCCCCAGGCAGCCGCTCCCAAGCGCTGCCGTCTTTTCAGAGAAAGTCAGCAGGAGGAGAAAAAATATCCCACCAGATTCCATGTTTGTCCAATGGAGATAAGACTCAAAAATTGTGGAAGCCTTTGCTGACACAATTTTCGCTCTCAGAGGCTTATCGGAATGGTTTGGACAAAGGAATCCGGTGGGATATTTTTTCTCCTCCTGCGTCCCCTCTGAACCCCCTCACCATTTCGCCTGCCTCCCAACAAAACCTATGCAATCCCCCCAAGATGTGATAAAATATCCCTAGATTACGACAAAACGGAGGAATTTTCATATGACATCTAAGACAAAGCAGATCATCATGGCTGCAATCGGCGCATATCTGGTATATACCGGCATATCACTTGTGCAGGACACAATTGCCGGGGAACCGAAAAACCAGATCCTTTTTATTCTGGTCGGAATATTTTTTGCACTGTTTGGACTGGCTACGATTATCTGGAATATAAGAATAATCGTAAAAGAGACAAAGACAGAAATTCAGGGTACAACTGCAGGAGCAGAAGAAAACAAAGATGACGAAGAAGAAGCAGAAAAAAAGGTTTCTTCAGGAAAAGAAGTTGTAGACGTTCATGTAGGAGCTGATACAGAAGAAGAAAAGAAGCCTGCAGATAAAGAGGAAAAGAAAGAAGCAGCCGCTGAAGAAAAAGCGGAAGACGGTGAAAAAGAGAAAAAGAAAGCAGAAGATGATACAGAAGCGGTAAAAGACGAAGAAAAGGAAACTGTGGCGGATAAAGAAGATAAAAAGGCGGAAGATGTGCCGGAAGAAAAGAGCGACAAAAAAGCAGATGCCAGACAGGAAGGAGAAGTGTAGAAGATGCGTGTTGGAATGGGATATGATGTTCATAAACTGACAGAAGGAAGAAAGCTGATTCTTGGTGGGGTGGAGATCCCATACGAAAAGGGGCTTCTTGGACATTCGGATGCAGACGTACTTCTGCATGCGATCATGGATGCCCTGCTTGGAGCAGCATCACTTGGAGATATCGGAAAGCACTTCCCGGATACAGATCCTGCATACAAAGGAATTTCCAGTATTAAGCTTCTGGAGCATGTAGGAAAGCTGCTGGATGACCATATGTATGTGATTGAGAATATTGATGCGACGATCATTGCGCAGAGACCGAAGATGCGCCCGCACATCGAGCAGATGGAAAAGAATATTGCAGAAGCGCTGCATATTGAAACGGATCAGGTAAATGTCAAGGCAACGACGGAAGAAGGTCTTGGATTTACCGGAAGTGGGGAAGGAATTTCTTCCCAGGCAATCTGTGCAATTGAAAAGCTGACTAATTTCAGCAGTGTAGACGTAGCAGCACCTGCAGGTGGCTGCGCAGGCTGTGGAGGTTGTGCAGCAAGACAAATGTAGATCAAGTCTGAATGGAAAGGTACGGCGAAAAAGTAAAATGAAGATACTGAAAAAACTGAAGCCGGAAGAACGTGGGCTTACAAGAACACTGTGGGAACAGGTATTTACAGAAGATACGAAAGAATTTCTGGACTATTATTACACAGAAAAGACGAAGAATAACGAAATCTATGTGATCGAGACAGATCACGATATCCGGGCAATGATGCAGCTGAATCCTTACGTAATACAGATGGGGAAAAAGGCAGTAGAGAGCAGATACATTGTTGCAGTTGCAACAGAGCCTCTTTACCGGCACAGAGGTTATATGGCGGAATTATTAAGCAAGACAGCAAGAGATCTGTATCAGCAAAAAATGCCATTCTTTTTCCTGATGCCCGCAAGTGAGAAAATTTACTATCCACATAATTACCGGTTTATCTATGCAGCTGATGTGTGGAGTGCAAAAGGAACAGACGGAGAAGAACTGACAATACAGAAGATCGTGGAATTACAGAACGATTCTGGCGTGAAACTCAGAAAGGCAGAGGAAAAAGACTGTAAAAAGCTGGGGGATTTTGCGGAAGAAGTTCTGGAAAAACAGAAAATCCAGGTATATACCAAACGGGATGCAGCTTATTATATGCGCCTTTTGAAGGAACAGGAAAGTGAAAAAGGCGGAATCCTGATCGCAGAGCAGGATGGGGAAATCCGAGGAATCCTTGTTTTTGATGAAGAAGACGGGTTTGCAGTAAGAGAACCATTGATCAGGAAAGGATATGGAGATATTTTTGATAAGGCAGGAGTCATCCTCCAAAAAGAAGAAAAGAAAAAACCTTTGATCATGGCGCGTCTTTTGAATGTAGAAAGTCTTCTGTCTGCAATGGTGTGCAAAGAAGAGATGAATCTGGAGTTTGTTCTGTATGATCCGGTTATCCGGGAAAATAACTGTCTGTTTATGCTAAAAGGCAATGAAGAACATCTTGTAGTCCGGACAAGGACAGCACACACCGGTAAAGATGATGCTGTGCAGAAGATCAGTATTGATGCGCTTACATCGATCGTATTTGCTTATAAAGAGCTGGAAGAGATTGAAGAGGAAGAAAAAGAGATCTTTTCAGCAGAATTCAAAGAAGAAATCAGTAAACTGATTCCGTTTTCTCCTGTTTTTATCAACGAGATTGTCTGATAAGCGGGTTGACAAAAAAGAAAAAATCGCATACTATATGTACTAGATATGAATGAAACTGAAAAGACGGAGAACGAAAAGAGTAGTTATCCTCAGAGTTCCATCAGAGAGGATCTGTCATCGGCTGAAAGCAGATCCGGGAGCAGGGATGATGAAGTGCATTCGGGAGTTGACCGGGCGAACGTGAAAGTGAAGATTTTACAAGTAGCCGGGTACGTGTGGCAGACGTTACAGGCCGTGAGAGAAAAGCAGGATAACTGCTTTTAATTTAGAGTGGAACCGCGGAAACTTCGTCTCTTTGTGAGACGGAGTTTTTTAATTTCACAGGAAATTCCAAATCAGAGGTGAATGAAATGGGAGTTATTTCCTATATCAAAGAAGAAATCAAAGTTGTAAAAGAACGAGATCCGGCAATCAAATCGGATATAGAAGTACTTCTGTATCCAAGCTTTAAGGTAATGCTTCATTACAGGATCGCACATAAGCTATATCTGAAAAAACACTATTTTCTGGCACGGTGGGTGTCACAGCGTGGTGTCAGAAAGACAGGAATAGAGATCCATCCGGGAGCAACCATTGGAAAAGGACTTTTCATTGACCATGGAAGTGGCGTTATCATCGGCGAGACTGCAATCCTGGGTGATAATATTACACTGTATCAGGGAGTAACCCTGGGTGGTACAGGAAAAGAGCAGGGCAAGCGCCATCCAACGCTGGAAGACAACGTCATGGTCAGTGCCGGTGCGAAGGTCATCGGTTCCTTTACGATCGGAAAGAATTCCAAGATCGGAGCAGGATCTGTTGTTATCGAGGAAGTACCTCCGAACTGTACCGTTGTTGGTGTCCCGGGAAGAATTGTACGCATGGGTGACCAGAAAGTTCCGAGCGCTGACCTGGATCAGATCCATCTGCCAGATCCGGTATTGAACGATATCCGTCAGCTTCAGACTGACAATATCCGTCTGAAGAAAGAACTGAAAGCATTGAAAGAAGAACTCGCGAAAGAAAAAATAATCGAGGAAGCATAGAAAAAAGAAGGAGTAGCTTTATGAAAGTATTTAACACACTTACGAAAAAGAAAGAAGAATTCGTTCCTCTGGAAGAAGGAAAGGTAAGAATGTATGTCTGCGGACCAACCGTATACAATTATATCCATATCGGTAATGCAAGACCGATGATCGTATTTGATACCGTCCGCCGTTATTTTGAATACAAAGGATACGATGTCAATTATGTATCGAACTTCACGGATGTTGATGACAAGATCATCAAAAAGGCAATCGAAGAGCAGGTATCCGCGCAGGAAGTTTCACAACGCTATATCGCAGAGTGCAAAAAAGATATGGCAGGAATGAATGTAAAGCCTGCAACCAAGCATCCGCTTGCAACAGAAGAAATCTGCGGCATGGTTGAGATGATTTCCGAGCTGATCGAAAAAGGTTATGCTTACGAGAAAAACGGAACCGTTTATTTCAGCACAAGAAAGTTTAAAGACTATGGAAAATTATCCCACAAGAATCTGGATGATCTCCGTTCCGGTGGACGTTCCCTTCTGGTAAGTGGAGAAGATGAAAAAGAAGATCCGCTGGATTTCGTACTCTGGAAGCCGAAAAAAGAAGGAGAACCTTTCTGGGAGTCACCTTGGTCAGACGGACGTCCGGGATGGCATATTGAGTGTTCTGTGATGTCAAGAAAATATCTTGGCGAACAGATTGATATCCATGCAGGTGGGGAAGATCTGATATTCCCACATCATGAAAATGAAATCGCACAGAGTGAAGCTGCCAACGGCAAAGAATTTGCAAGATACTGGATGCACAATGCATTCCTGAACATTGACAATCGCAAGATGTCCAAATCACTTGGAAACTTCCGTACTGTAAGAGAGATCAGTGAGCAGTATGATCTTCAGGTACTCCGTTTCTTCATGCTGAGTGCACATTACAGAAGCCCGCTGAACTTCAGCGCAGAGCTGATGGAAGCATCCAAGAATGGTCTGGAAAGAATCATCAATGCAACCGATAATCTGAAACATCTTCTCGGTGCAGCTACTGTAGAAGAAATGAGCGTAGAAGAAAAAGAGGCATTTGCAAAGACGGATGCATATGTGGAAGAATTTGAAAAAGCAATGGATGATGATTTCAACACAGCAGACGCGATTGCGGCAATCTTCGACCTTGTAAAATATGCAAATACCACTGCAACCGCAGAAAGCTCAAAAGAATATCTCCAGAGCCTGCTTGACAGAATCGTAAAACTGGGTGATGTCCTGGGACTGATCCTGGATAAAAAGGAAGAGCTTCTGGATGCAGATATTGAAAAATTGATCGAAGAGCGTCAGGCTGCAAGAAAAGCAAAAGATTTTGCAAGAGCCGATGCGATTCGTGACGAGCTTCTGGAAAAGGGAATTATCCTGAAGGATACCAGAGAAGGAGTACAATGGAAAAAAGCGTAGAATTTGAAATCGCTGACTATATAAGAGAAGTGCTTGAAATGAAAGAGGTGGAGCCGGAAGGCTATTCACCTCTTACTCTGGCTTATATAGGGGACAGCATTTATGATCTGATCATCAAGACAAAGGTGATCAGCGAAGGCAATAAACAGGTGAAAAAATTACATCAGGAGACAAGCAGTATGGTGCAGGCGTCTGCCCAGTCAGAGATGATGCGTGTCCTTCAGCCGTTGCTCACTGAAGAAGAGCATGCTGTTTACAGAAGAGGCCGAAATGCCAAATCAGTATCGCCGGCAAAGAACCAGTCACTGACCGATTACCGACGTGCAACCGGATTTGAAGCGCTGATGGGATGGCTTTACCTGAAAAGAGAATGGAAAAGAATGGCAGATCTGGTCAAGATCGGTCTGGATCACTTAAGCGAATGCGAAGAAGAAAAGAAGCAGGAGGATTTTTAAGTAATCGATAACATTGATATTAGTGATTAAATGTGTCAAAA
>OWJB01001153.1_pt1 | contig 11945 bp, 7 predicted proteins | sample 1732861 | NCBI WGS metagenome assembly OWJB01 (sample SAMN05065762, study PRJEB22554) | human gut metagenome | biome: ENVO:2100002; feature: ENVO:00000062; material: ENVO:00002003 | host: Homo sapiens | place: USA
CGGCCGTCCAGGGCGCCGGCAAAGCGGCGGACCGCGTCCTCTCTGTCGCCGCCCAGGGCGTGGAGCATGGTCACAAGTCCGGTGAAGCTGGAGCCGGATACGCCGGGGTCGGCAAAGGCGATCCTGCCCCGAAGCTCCGGACGAAACAGGTCCTGCCAGCCGGTGAGCTGCTCCGGGGCGAGAAGGCGGGTGTTATAGATCAGCACCACCGGCAGGGAGGAGAAGGGGGTCCACAGGCCGTCCTCCGACCGGTATTGAGGGAGGATCTCCTCCTGTCCGGCGCAGAAATAGGGCTCGAAGCAGTCCCGGCAGGCGGCCAGGCTGTCCACCCCGCCCCCGAACATCACGTCGGCCTGGGGGTGCTCCTTCTCCTGGTCCAGGCGCTCCAGCAGCTCGCTGCTTCCGCCGGCGACCACATCCACCCAGATCCCGGTTCGGCTTTCAAATTCCCGGACAATGGGCTGCCATACCTCCTCCTTGTGGGAGGTGTACACCACCAGGCGGTCCTCCTCCGCCGGGGCAAAGGGGGGCGGGCCGCTCTGGGACCCGCCGGCGGAACAGCCGGACAGCAGAAGGGCTGCGGCGGTCAGGATCCCCGCCGCTGGAAACAGTTTCATAGGCGCGCCTCCCCACAGTGCATTGGGATTTTGCCCTATTATAGCACAGAATAGGGAGGGCTTTCATCTATTTCGACACAAAAAAGCAGTCAGAGACAAAAAAGCGCAGGATCGTCCCCTGTTTTTTTGCGCCGCAGTGGAATACAATGAAATCACCAACGGGATATGTGAGATCCCGGAAGATTTTATGGAAAACGATGAAGGAGGAAATGAACATGAAACGCGCATTGTCTCTGCTCCTGGCCGCGTCCCTGTCTCTGTCTCTGGTCGCCTGCGGCGGTGGTGGCGGTTCCGCCTCGGGGAGCGCCGCCCCGGAGGGCTCCGGCAGCGCCTCCAATGAAAGCCTGACCCCCACCCAGCAGATCATCCAGGAGGCCCAGGGCATGACCCTGGAGGAACTGGCCAAAAAGGCCATCGAGGAGTCCAACGGCAAGACCTTCTACGGCGTGGGCAACTCCAGCCGCGGCAAGAGTGCCCTGCCCCTATTCATTGAGTACCTGAAAACCATCGACTCCAGCTACAATATGGAGTTTGAGTGGCAGCAGCCCAAGAACAACAAGATCTTCGACCAGCTCACCGCCGACTCCCTGAAGGACACCGGCACCTTTGCCATGACCCTGATCCAGGACGGCAATCAGATCGAGTCCAAGATGGTCCAGACCGGCATCCTGGACACCTTCATCCCCAAGGAGTGGGCCGAGGCCAACGGGACCACCGCCGGGGAGTATGAGGGCTATCTGCCCCTCCAGACCCTGAACAAGGTGTTTATGTACAACAACACCGGCGACAAGACCTATGACAACTGCTGGGACTTTGTGGCCGAGGGCGAGCACGGTCTGTTCATGGACATCGATTCTGAGATCGTGGGCAAGAACTTCCTGTATATGCTCACCCGGGATGACTACTCCGCGTGGCTGAAGGAGGCCTTCGAGGCCCTGTCCGCCGAGGAGCAGGCATACTTCCAGCCCACCATCGACGCCATGGCATCTGAGGCTGAGAGCCTGGGCCTGGGCGAGAACGGCAAGTACGCCCTGGCCTGGATCAAGCTGTGGGTGGGCGGCTACAACGCCCAGACCGATGACGGCCCCATCTGCAACACCCTGGTGGACCAGTCCGCCACCGACCAGTTCGGCCTGCTGGTGTACTCCAAGCTGCGCAGTGTGGAGGAGTCCGCCTCCATCTCCAAGAACAACATCAACATCGCCGCCTACCAGGACGGCTACACCGGCATCGGCGGCTTTGGCTACTGCCACTATCTGTTCGTCACCGACAACAGCCCCCTGCCCTGGACCGCCTGCGCCTTCATCGCTTACATGACCTGCACCGCCGACGGCTTCTCCGCCTGGGGCAAGGACATCGGCGGCTACTCCTCCAATCCCGCTGTGGCGGCGGAGAATGAGGAGGTCTTCCACCACAAGACCGGCGGCATGGCGGAGGACGGGACTACCGTGGAGTTCGCCGCGCTGAACGACGCCGGCTATGACTGGTGGACCACGGACGGCAAGCTGGTGCTGGAGGATCCAGAGTACTGCGCCTCGGTCGCCTTTACTGTGGGCAGCTGGATCGAGATGCTGGATAAGTATACGGCCAGCTGACCGGAACCGGGCGCTGCCGGCCCTGAGTGAAATCGGAACAAGCGCCCTTGGAGCCAAGCGGGGGACCGCCTCCAGGGGCGCTGCTCCATTTTGAGAAAAGGAGAACCTTATGGATCAGACAACGACGCTCCGGGCCAGCCGGTCCGCGGTCCGGCGCAACAGGATCAAGACCTTTCTCTCCAAGCCCCACAATGTGATCCTGCTGCTGATGGGAATTGTGCTCACCATCACCACCGTGGCCCCAATCGTGGCCATCGTGGAGGACACCTTCAAGATCCACCCGGGTACCATCGACGCCTATCTGACCGGGCGGGCGGAGGGCTATACCCTGATCAACTATATCGATCTGTTTACCAGCAAGCTGGCGGTGACCAACCTGTGGACGCCGCTTTTGAACACCCTGCTGCTGGCGGTGGGGACCTGTGTGGTGTCCATCCTCTTCGGCGGCCTGTTCGCCTTTCTGGTGACCCGGACGGATATGGCCTGGCGCAAATATCTCAGCGCCATCTTCATTTTCCCCTACATCATGCCCCAGTGGACCCTGGCCGTGGTGTGGCAGCACCTGTTCAACTCCAACGCCGTCACCGGGACGGCCAACGGCCTGCTGGCCGCCACCCTGGGGATTCAGATGCCGGCGTGGTGGTGCCTGGGCCTGTTCCCCAGCGTGGTGGTGCTGGGCCTGCACTACGCGCCCTTTGCCTATATCCTGATCGGCGGTATTTTCCGGAACATGGACGCCAATCTGGAGGAGGCGGCCACCATCCTGGACACCCCCAAATGGAAGATCATGTTCCGGGTGACCCTGCCCATGGTCAAGCCCGCCATCCTGTCCACCATCCTGCTGGTGTTCGGAAGCTCCATGGGCAGCTATCCTGTGCCCCACTACCTGAATCTGGTCACCCTGTCCACCAAGTATGTCTCCATGAACTCCAAGTACACCGGCGAGGCCAGTGTGCTGGCCATCATTATGATGGTGTTCGGCGTGGCCATCATGCTGCTCAACCAGATGTCCCTGCGCAGCCGGAAGAACTACACCACCGTCACCGGCAAGTCGGGGCAGATCTCCAAGATCAAGCTGGGCCGGGTGGGACGCTATCTCATCGCCCTGGTGCTGGTGGTTGTGACCTTCTTCACCAGTATCTTCCCCATCGTCTCCTTCGCCTTTGAGACCTTCCTGCCAAACCCCGGCGACTACTCCTTCCTGTACACCGGCGACCCGGACAACCTGACCACCAAGTGGTGGGTAACCGATGAGAACATCACGGAGAACGGGATGTACGGACAGAAGGGCATCCTGCACAACGAGACGATCTGGAACGCCTTCAAGGGGACCATCCTGGTCTCGACCTGCTGCGCCCTGCTGGCAGGCACCATCGGCACCATGATCGGCTACGCCGTGTCCAAGAACCGACGAAGCAGGTGGGCCAACTATGTCAACGCCATGGCCTTCCTCCCGTATCTGATGCCCTCCATCGCGGTGGGCGTGGCCTTCTTCATCCTGTTTTCCAACCAGTACATCAACCTGTTCAACACCTATGCGCTGCTGATCATCGTGGGCACCATCAAGTACATCCCCTTCGCCAGCCGCAGCTCGCTGAACTCCATGCTCCAGCTGTCCGGTGAGATCGAGGAGTCCGCCATGATCCTGAACATCCCCTGGGTCAAGCGCATGACCCGCATCATCATCCCCATCCAGAAGTCGTCCATCATCAGCGGCTTCCTGCTGCCCTTTATGACCTGCCTGCGGGAGCTGTCCCTGTTCATGCTGCTGTGTACCCAGGGCTTCATTCTGTCCACCACCCTGGACTACTTTGACGAGATGGGCCTGTACGCCTTCTCCAGCGGCATCAACCTGATCCTGATCGTGACGATCCTGGTGTGCAACACCATCGTCAATAAGGTCACCGGGGCCAGCCTGGATAAAGGAATAGGAGGATAATTACTATGCCTGAGATCAAATTAGAGCACGTGACCAAGCGCTGGGGCAAGTTCTACGCCGTGGACGACCTGAGCATGGTCATTGCGGACAACGCCTTTGTCACCCTTCTGGGCCCCTCCGGCTGCGGAAAGACCACCACCCTGCGGATGATCGCCGGGCTGGAGACCCCCACCAGCGGCAGGATCACCATCGGGGACACCGTGGTGTTTGACAGCGAGGCGGGGATCAATATGCCGGCCAACAAGCGGAAGGTGGGCTTCCTGTTTCAAAACTACGCCCTCTGGCCCAATATGACGGTGTATGAGAACATCTCCTTCGGACTGAGCAACCTGAAGGAGGCCCAGCCCAAGGTGGACCTTGAGGCCAGAAACGCCGCCCGCCTGGCGGAGCTGCTGAGCCGCCCGGCAGATGTGGTGAAGGTCCTGGAGGAGTGCCGGGACAAGAAGGGCAGGCTGGACGAGAAAAAGGCGTGCATCAAGCTGATCGACGCCTTTACCATCTCCCAATATACGGCCAAAAAACTGCTGTCCTATCATGTGGAGAGCGGCAGGGACCTGTCCGGCGAGATCGCAGCCCTCCAGAACAAGGCGGAGAGCGCCCGCGAGGCGGCCCGGGCCGGCGGCGGGGAGCTCAACGAGCGCTTTGAGCTGGTGAAGGACGGGCAGGTGGTTACCGAGGTGCGCAAGCTGACCAAGGAGGAGATCGACCTCACTGTGCGCCGGGTGTCCCGCGTCGTCAAGATCGGGATGTTCATGGACCGCTATCCCGCAGAGCTGTCCGGCGGACAGCAGCAGCGGGTGGCCATCGCTCGCACCCTGGCTCCGGAGCCCTCGGTGCTGTTTATGGATGAGCCCCTGTCCAACCTGGACGCCAAGCTGCGCCTGGAGATGCGCTATGAGCTCCAGCGCCTCCATGTGGAGACTGGCTCCACCTTTGTCTACGTCACCCACGACCAGATGGAGGCCATGACCCTGGCCACCCAGATCTGCCTCATCGACAACGGCGTGCTCCAGCAGTACGATGCCCCCCTCACCGTCTATCACCAGCCGCAAAACCTGTTTGTGGCCGACTTTGTGGGCAACCCTGCCATCAACTTCGTTGAGGCCAGGGGAGAGCAGGGGGAGGACGGCTGTGTGGCGCTGACCCTTCTGGGCGGCGCAAGGGCGCGCTTCCGCCCCAACCGCCCCCTGGAACTGACGGCCTGGTTCCGGGAGCGGGACCGGAAGGCCCAGGAGCGTATGGAGGAGCAGAAGCGGCGGGCTTCGGACCGCTCCTATGTGGAGAAGGGCAACAAGGACGAGACCTTCCGCTACCACATTGCCAAAGTGGCGGAGGAGGACGACTCCCTTCAGGAGGAGCCTGTCCTCACCGACGGAGACCTGGTGCTGGGCATCCGGCCGGAGTTTATTGACATCGTGGACTCCGGGGCGTTGGACGGGGAGATCTACGGCGCCATGCCCACCGGAATGGAGTCCACCATCAAGGTCCGTGTGGGGGACTTCCTCCTTACCGGCGTGATGTTTGGCAGCGCCCTGTTTACCATCGGGGCCAAGGTGCGGGTGGCGGTCACTGGGCACAACATCATGCTGTTTGACCGCCGAAGCGGCGTTTGTATCACCCAGGGAAGTTTGGAATTTTAAGAGAACAGAACCAATTCGGCCAGCGCCGGACGGAATGACCGTCCGGCGCTGGCCGTTTTTGGCGGAGGACCGGCTGGGCCCCCGTCAGGTGGCGGAGCGGTCTGCCGGGGGATAGCCGCACAGGCCGGACTGGCCGCTCCGGATGTAGAAGGCGTAGTGCGCCGTGCCGCAGGAGCCTTGGCTGTCGTCCCACTGGGCGGTGACCTCATAGATATATCCGCCCGGCTTCAGCTGGAGGGTGCTTCCGTCGAACGCGCAGGGCTCCGTCTCCGCGCCGGGGTCAGACCAGTGGGCGTCGCTCCAGCAGCGGACGTCCGTGATGGAGCCGGGCTCCGCCTGGAAGCGCAGGACGGCGGTTTCCTCCTCTGTCTCCAGGGGCAGAAGGAACTCCTGGCAGTCCAGTGGGTGGGCGCTGTCCGATGCGATGCCCTCCCATGACCCGCTGGGGGCCTGCCACTGCCAAGAGTAGGTCCCAAGAAGCGCGCCGGCGGCGGTGTCGCCGCAGACCGCTGTCAGGGCGGGCGGCTCCTTCAGCAGGAGCGGGGCGTCCTCCGCCTCCAGCAGCCCGCTGGCATAGCGGCTCAGGGCCTCACAGGAGTCATGCTCCGCCCGGTATCCCACCCCGTCCAGGATCAAAAAGGGGCTGAGCGCGGAGACTGTGGTCTGGGTGCCGTCCTCCAGCTCCAGGGTGAAGTCTGCGGCCTGCCCCGCGTACTCGGAGTAGGAGGGGGCCTCCTCGTAGAGGGTCACCGCCTGCAAAAGCTCCGCCAGACGGTCCGTGTCCTGGATCAGGACCGTCAGGTCAGGGGGCGACAGCTGGACGGAGGCGGAGCGGATCTCCGCTCCGGTCAGCTCCCGGAAGGGCCTTTTTGGAGCGGAGCAGCCGGACAGGGCCATCATACAAGCCAGCGCCAGAAGGAAAAGGGAAGCTCTTTTCATGGGGACGATCTCCTTTCTTGCCCAATCTGCTTGTACGAGTTTAGACGGTGGGAGGAGAAGAAGGTTCCTGGTTCCCGGCCAAAATACACCGGTTTTTGGAGAAAAACCGCTCTGTGGAAGGGACAGCCTTTGACAAGCGGAAGAAAATCGTGTAAAATGAGCACCTTGTAATATCCAAGTGAAACAGGAGCGCTGATATGATGGTGAAAAAAGCTGTGATCCGCCGGGAGGAGCTGTCCCTCCGGCTGCCGCGGGCGGCCCTCTTTCTGCTGCCCCCCGTCACCGCCTTTTATTTGATGCAGTTCCTCTATGGAGCCTGGCCCTGGCAGACGGCCCCGGGGGCGGCTCTGGCCAATGTGATCTGCGTGGGGGCCCTCTATTTTCTGATGTGCGGCCTCACCGGCCGGCCGGCGGGGTGCTGCGTGCTCCTCCATGTCCTGTGCGGGCTGTGGGGGACGGCCAACTACTTTGTGGCCCTGTACCGGGGCAGCCCGGTGCTTCCCTGGGACCTGACGGCCCTGGGGACTGCCGCGGCAGTGTCCGGGAGCTATTCCTACCGCCCTACCTGGCAGATGGCGGCGGGGCTTGTGCTGATCGTGGGGCTGATCTGGCTGCTGCGGGGGCGCGCCTGGACAGGGCGGAGCGGTCCGCGGGCCCGGGCGGCCTGCCTGCTGGCCGGACTGCTGTGCCTGGTCCCGGTGGTCCAGCCGGAGCGGCTGGGGGCCTTCGGAGTGGAGACGGATGTGTGGGACCAGGCGGGGGCCTACCGTTCCGGCGGGGCCCTGGCGGTCTTTCTGCGGAACACGGAATTTATGCAGGTGGAGGAGCCGGAGGACGTGACTCCCCAGCGCCTGGAGCAGATCCTGAACCGGGTGGTCCCGGAGGAGCCGGCCAGGGTGGGGGCGGAGCGCCCCAATATTGTGGCCATCATGAACGAATCCTGGGCGGATTTTGAGGAGTTCGGGAACCTGTCCCTCAGTGAGAGCGTCACCGATACCTTCCGCGCCCTGGACAACGGGGTGTGGGGCCACGCCTATACCTCAGTGTTCGGGGCAGGGACCAGCGCCAGTGAATTTGAGTTTCTCACCGGGAATTCCATGGCCTTCCTGCCCTCGGGGAGCATCCCCTATCAGCAGTACATCCTGGACGACGCGCCCTCCATGGCCTCGCTCCTGCGGGAGGCCGGGTACCGCACCCTGGCCTTCCATCCAGGGGAGCGGACCTCCTGGCAGCGGGACCGGGCTTATCCCCGGCTGGGCTTCGACCAGTTCAAGTGCGGGGAGGATATGGATGTGCCCCAGAGCATGGAGCACGGCTATGTCAGCGACCGCTCCGACTTTGAGCAGATTATCTGGGAGTTCGAGCACAAGGCGGCGGGGGAGCCCCTCTTCCTGTTCAACGTGACCATCCAGAACCACGGCAGCTATACTGTGGAGGACTATCCCGCCCGGGTGCAGCTGACGGACGCGCCGGGGAAGTATCCCATGGCGGAGCAGTATCTGACCCTGGCCAATGAGACGGACCGGGCCTTTCAGCAGCTGGTGGACTACTTCTCCCAGCAGGAGGAGCCCACTATCCTGCTGATGTTCGGAGACCATCAGCCCTCAGTGGAGCAGGAGTTTCTGGATCTGGCCTATGGGGTGCGGCAGGAGGACATGACCATGGAGCAGTACATGGGCCGCTTCCGGGTGCCCTTTGTGCTGTGGGCCAACTACCCTGTGGAGTGGGACGGGCCGGAGGAGACCAGCCTGAACTTTTTGGGGCAGTATCTGCTGCGCTATGCCGGGATCGAATCGGATCCCTATGGGGCCTTCCTGTGGGACTTGCAAAAGACGCTGCCCGCCCTCACCTTTGTGGGCTACACCGACGCCCGGGGGGAGGCGTACAGCCATCTGGAGACCAACGCCTATACCGAGAGGATCGAGGATTACCAGCGGATGCAGTATGACCGCCTGTTTGACGGCGGCGCGGCAGCCGCCCTCTATCAGGGATAACGATAAAAGGACCGCCGCGGCATTGGCCGCGGCGGTCCTTGGCGTTTGCGTGTGGCCGGGGCTCAGTCAGCCAGCTTATCCAGCAGGGCGGCCAGTTCCTCCAGCTTCTCGTCCGGCGCGCCGGAGGCGACGGCCTCCCGGACGCAGCAGTCCATGTGGGACTTGAGCACCATGCGGTTGGCCTTTTTCAGGATGGACTGGGCGGCCATGATCTGGCTGGACACCTCCAGACAGTAGCGGTCCTCCTCCACCATCTTCAAAATGCCGTCGATCTGGCCCCGGGCGGTCTTTAAAAGCCGGGTCACCTGGGTGTGGTCCGCCTTCACTGGATGGACACCACCTCGTATCCGGCCTCGGTGACCGCGTCCTTCAGCTCCTGGTCGGAGACCGGGGCGGCCAGGGTGACGGTGGCGCGCTTGCCCTCCAGGTCGGCCTTGGCGGAGGTCACGCCGCCCAGGGCGGACAGGGCCTTCTCCACATGGGCCACGCAGTGGGCGCACATCATGCCTTCAATGTTCAGTGTTTTGGTCATGGCTTCAGTTCCTCCTTGATGCTCTTGGTTGTTTTCTTCCAAAGTGGCGGGACAGCTCTGGGCGCATGGGGCACAGGCGGGAGCCGTTCCGCTATCATCACCGGCGGGGCCGGGGACGTTCTCAACAGGCTGGGTCCAGGTGCGGAATCTGCTCTTGAAAAACCGCAGGCGTAAGGCGTTGGACACCACGCACACCGAGCTCAGGCTCATGGCGGCGGCGGCGAACATGGGGTTGAGCTGCCAGCCCAGCAGGGGATAGAATACGCCGGCGGCCAGGGGGATCCCGATGGAGTTGTAGAAGAAGGCCCAGAACAGGTTCTCCTTGATGTTCCGGATGGCGGCCCGGCTGAGCTCCACGGCGGCGGCGGCGTCCATCAGGTCGGACTTCATCAGGACGATGTCCGCGCTCTCGATGGCTACATCGGTGCCCGCCCCGATGGCAAGGCCCACGTCGGCCCGGGCCAGGGCGGGGGCGTCGTTGACGCCGTCCCCCACCATGGCGACCTTCCGCCCCTCCGCCTGGAGCTGACGGACCACGCGCTCCTTGTCCTGGGGAAGGACCTCGGCCATCACTTGGGTGACCCCCAGCTGACGGCCGATGGCGCCGGCGGTGCGCTGGTTGTCGCCGGTGAGCATGACCACCTCCAGCCCAAGCTGGCGGAAGGCGTCCACGGCGGCGGCGCTGGTGGGCTTGGGCGTGTCGGCCACGGCGATGAGACCCAGCACCCGGCTCTCGTCGGCGAAGTACAGGGGCGTTTTGCCCTGCCCGGCCAGCTCCTCCGCCTGGGCAGGAAAGCCGCCAAGCTCCACCCCGGCCTCCTCCATCATCGCCCGGTTCCCGCCCAGGAAGGTCCGGCCGCTCAGCACGGCCCGGACGCCCCGGCCGTGGACGGCGGTGAACCCGCCCGCTGAGGTGATGGGGAGGTCCCGCTTTTGACTCTCTTCCACGATGGCGGCGGCCAGGGGGTGCTCTGAGGGGCCTTCCAGGCAGGCGGCCAGGATGAGCAGGCCATCCTCGTCCATATCTTCGCCGGGAAGGAGGTCAGTGACCATCGGCTTGCCCTGGGTGAGGGTCCCGGTTTTGTCCAGCACCACCGTGTTGACGGTGTGCAGGGTCTCCAGAGCCTCGGCGGATTTGATCAGGATACCGTTCTCCGCTCCCTTGCCCGTGCCCACCATGATGGCCACAGGGGTGGCCAGACCCAGGGCGCAGGGACAGGAAATGACCAGCACCGCCACCCCGGCGGTGAGGGCACGGGTGACGTCGTAGCCGCTGGCCACGAACCAGACCAGGGCAGTGACAGCGGCGATGGCCATGACCACCGGGACGAAGACCCCGGCCACCTTGTCGGCCAGCTTGGAGATGGGGGCCTTGGAGGAGGAGGCCTCCTCCACCAGGCGGATCATCTGGGCCAGGGTGGTGTCCTCGCCCACCCGGCTGGCCTCGAAGGTGAAGGAGCCGGAGCGGTTGATGGCGGCGGCGGCCACCTTGTCCCCGGGGCCCTTGTCCACGGGAAGGGACTCGCCGGTGAGGGCGGACTCATCCACGGCGGAGCTGCCCTCCACGATCACCCCGTCCACCGGGATGGACTGGCCGGGGCGGACCACGATGCGGTCTCCCACCCGGACCTCCTCCACGGGGATCTCAACCTCCTGCCCGTTCCGCAGGACGGCGGCGGTCTTGGGGGCCAGATCCATCAGACGGGTGATGGCCTGGCTGGTCTTGCCCTTGGAGCGGGTCTCCAGGAACTTGCCCAGGGTGATGAGGGTGAGGATCATGCCGGCGGACTCAAAATACAGGTCCATGTGGTACCGGGCGGTCAACTCCAGATCTCCGTGCCCCAGCCCGTAGCCCATCTGATAGATGGCGAACACGCCGTATACCACGGCGGCGGCGGAGCCCACAGCGATGAGGGAGTCCATGTTGGGCGCCCGGTGGAGCAGGGTTTTAAAGCCGACTTTATAGTATTTGTCGTTGAGATACATAATTGGCAGGGTGAGCAGCAGCTGGGTCAGGCCAAAGGCCACCGCGTTTTCCAGGCCCAGGAGGAACTCAGGCAGGGGGGCGCCCATCATGTGGCCCATGGAGATGTAGAACAGGGGGATCAGAAAGACGAAGGACCAGACCAGCCGGTGCTTCATGGCGGAGAGCTCCTCCTCCATCCGGGCCTCGGGCCGGGCAGCGGCGGTCTTGACGGCGGCTGCCTCGGGCAGGGAGGCTCCATAGCCCGCGTGGACAACGGCGTCGATGATGCCGCCGGGGGAGAGGACGTCCTCGTCGTACTGGACGGTCATGGAATTGGTCATCAGGCTGACCTCGGCTTTCTGGACACCATCCAGCCTGCTGACTGCCTTCTCCACATGAGCGGAGCAGGCGGAGCAGGTCATGCCTGTGACATTGAACTTTTGCTTCATTATATCACCTCGTGATTTTTGTCTGCTCCGCTCATGTGGGGCGCTGTACGCCCCCGCCGCAGGTGCGGCGCAAATTCGAAGCAAGGCGGAGAATTTCCGGAGGGACGGCTCTGCCGATCTTGGAGAGAAAAAGAAAAAACTGCTGTGATGACACCCCCCTGGGGAGGGGTATTTTTATTATAGATCAGGATGGTAGGTTTGTCAAGCGGAGGGGGCGGGATTTTATCTGTCTCTTATACACATCTCCGAGCCCACGAGACGCGTAGTAATCTCG
>OWJB01001155.1_pt1 | contig 11942 bp, 7 predicted proteins | sample 1732861 | NCBI WGS metagenome assembly OWJB01 (sample SAMN05065762, study PRJEB22554) | human gut metagenome | biome: ENVO:2100002; feature: ENVO:00000062; material: ENVO:00002003 | host: Homo sapiens | place: USA
GATTACTACGCGTCTCGTGGGCTCGGAGATGTGTATAAGAGACAGATCATAATTAAAAAAAGGACATGTGGCAGTTTTGTTGAATATCAATAAATTTAATTATCCATTTACCTTAAAACAAAAAAGCTTTTTAGAAAATTTCTTTAAATTTGCACCGCCTTATATACAGACGGTGCTGATGCTGCGCTCTTATAAAAAAGACAGCCGCCTGGTAGCTGCCGGGGACAGCTGCGCCCATGTGTACATCCTTTTAAAAGGCCGTCTGGAAGCAGTTGAAGAACATGTGGCAAATATACCTTATCATTTTACGGAGATACGTGCTCTAGACATAGTTGGTGATTACGAATTTTTTACTGAAAAACAGCCCCGTCTGGTAACACTTGCTACACTGGAAGATTCCCTCTGCCTGGTGATCCCTGCCATAGAATATATGACCTGGCTGCGAAAAGATCCCCATGCCCTTTTCCTCAGAAGCCGCATGATCATCTCCCAGTTAGTAGTCCAGGCACAGTTCCAGCGCCAGAACCTTTTTGCCGACAACCGCACCCGCATGCTGGTCTTTCTGAGAGAACAGGTAACACAGGCTGTAAATGACAGCATGCATAACGAAAATGGAACTGGTAATACAAAAACCAGATCTGTCTACCCCATCCGCATCCCCTTCACCAGACCGGAGATTGCCGCACACCTTGGCTGCTCAGTACGTACAGTAAACCGGACAGTACAGGAACTGGCAAAAGAAAATATGATTTATTTGAATAAGGGGAAAATCTTTATCAGTGAACCACAGACAAAAAAACTGCTATAAAACGAAAAGACCGCCTGCTCTTTATTTTCAGCAGACGGCCTTTTCCTATGTTTCTTATATTTTTTATCTATTCTTCTTTTGTAACATTACGTATTGCAGGATCCAATGTGCTTATCTTCTGCAGCTTCCCTGACCAAATCCGCCAGCTGGTCTTACATTTCCATCCTGGCAGCCATTTGGAAGGCATGCGCCAAGGCCATTTAACAGGCAGTTTAAGTCCTGTCCGCCATTGGCTGCACACTCTGCCTGGATGCAGTTTGCCTGATCGTATGTACAGGTATTTACATTGCATGCCTGATTTGCGTTTGGTACGCATGCGGAGCCGAGCATTGCTGCAAGTGCCATTGTGGATACTGATAACATAATTTTGTCCTCGCTTTCATTTTGTTACAATTTTGTTGCGTTTTTGTTACCAAATTATATTATCACATTTTTTTGGAAAATCACCTGGTAATAAATGGTAGTTTGTCGCTGGTTAGAAGATAGTCTCCGCATAGTGTACAGATGCCATGGCATCTTTGCAATAAGCATCTGCATCAATGGTATCTGCATATTCCTGGGTCAGTACTGCCCCGCCTACCATAACTTTTACCCATGGTGCGCTTTCACGTAGCTGCTTAATGGTTTCTTCCATACTTGGAACAGTTGTGGTCATCAAGGCGCTTAAACCTACTAATGGCGCATGGCGGCTTACAGCTTCTTCTACTACTGTTTCCGGCGGAACATCTTTTCCAAGATCGATCACATCGTAGCTATAGTTTTCCAGAAGAACTTTTACAATGTTCTTTCCAATGTCATGAATATCACCCTTAACAGTTGCAAGAATAATGGTTCCCTTCTTTTCCTGGGTTTCCCCGCTTCCTGCCATGGCATTTTTGATCACTTCAAAAGCTGCTTTAGCCGCTTCTGCGCTCATTAACAGCTGAGGAAGGAAAACAGTCCCTTTTTCAAAGCCTTTTCCTACATGGTCCAGTGCCGGAATGATCTCTTCGTTGATCACATCCAGTGCTTCTTTCCCTTTTAAAAGAGCAGTCACGCTTTCTACTGCCACTTCCTTTAAGCCTCTTTCAATGGCATTTCCCAGGCTTCCGGCACCTGCCCCGCCATTTCCGGCTGTTCCTAAACCTCCGGCACCATTTCCACCTTTTCCAATAGTCTGTCCCAGACCTGCCGTCTGACCACTGTAAATGCTGATATATTCACTGCACTGGGGATCCAGGTTCATCAATGCATTAAAGCTATAATAAGCCCGCATCATAGCCTCAGAATTGGGGTTGATAATAGCAGCACTTAAACCGCTTTCCATTGCCATGGTAAAGAAAGCGCCGTTGATGATCTCTCTCTGTGGAAGTCCAAAGGAAATATTGGATACACCTAAAACAGACTTTCCGCCCAGTTCGTCCCTGATCTTTCTAAGGGTTTCAAGAGTAACAATAGCTCCCTGGCTGTCAGAACTTACAGTCATGCAAAGACCATCTAAAATAATATCTTCCGGCCCAATTCCGTAAGTGGCAGCTGTATCAATGATCTTCTTACCTACTGCAATTCTTCCCTGTGCAGTTTCAGGAATACCGTCTTCATCCAGACAAAGTCCTACAACTACTCCACCGTATTTTGCAACCAGCGGGAATATCTGTTCCATAACCTCTTTTTTACCATTAACGGAGTTGATCAGCGGTTTTCCATTGTATACACGAAGCCCCCGCTCCATTGCCTCTGCACTGGAAGTATCTAACTGTAATGGAAGATCGATCACTGCCTGCAGTTCTTTTACTACATCTTCCATCATAGAAGGCTCATCAATCTCCGGAAGACCTACATTAACATCAAGGACATCTGCACCATTATCCTGCTGGGTCACGCCTTCACGAAGGATGTATTCCAGATCATGATCACGCAGAGCCTGTTTAAACTTGGATTTTCCTGTAGGATTAATACGTTCTCCAATAATAATGGTCTTTTTATCAAATACAACAGCCTGGGAATAAGAAGAAATAACAGTACGGTGCTTCTTTTCCGGCAGCTGTACCGGAATATCCTTTGTCAGTTCTACCATGGCCCGGATATGATCTGGGGTAGTACCGCAGCAGCCGCCGGTTACCACAGCACCCATTTTTACAATTTCTTCCATAACAGCAGCAAAATCTTCTGGATCTACGTCATAAACCGTTTTTCCATTTTCACTTCTTGGAAGTCCTGCATTTGGGTTTACCAGTACCGGTGTAGAGGAAACTTTCAGGATATCTGCCAGAATATCTTTCATCTGCTCCGGGCCAAGGCCGCAGTTGATCCCCAGTACATCTACTCCAAGACCTTCTAACAGTGCCACTGTAGACTCTACATTACCGCCTGTAAGAAGTTTTCCCTTTTCATCATAAATGACCGTAGCAAAAATAGGCAGTCTTTCTCCTGTTTTTGGATCAATGCCCGCCTCTTTTGCAGCTAAAACAGCTGCTTTTAACTCATAGCTGTCACTCATGGTCTCGATAAGCACAAGATCAGCGCCTGCTGCCGCACCAATAGAAACTACTTCTTTATACAAAGATACTGCTGCCTCAAAAGGCAGATCCCCCAGTGGCTTTAAAAGCTTTCCTGTAGGGCCCAGATCCAGGGCTACATAGCCTCTGCCAGCCTCATCTACTGCTTTTCTTGCATTGGCAACAGCCGCCTCTACAATGGCCTTTAACTCCCCATCCTTGTCAAATTTTAACCGGTTAGCGCCAAAGGTATTCGTAGTCATAATATCTGCACCTGCTGCCAGATATTTTCTGTGTACATTTGTGATCACTTCCGGGTGGGAAAGATTCCAGCGTTCCGGCAATTCTCCAGCTGCAAGGCCTGCCGCCTGAAGCAGGCTTCCCATACCGCCGTCACAAAACAGGCGGTGTTCTTTCATTGCATCTAAAACATTCATATGTGAACCTCTTTTATTTTTCATCGATCATCGTCTGTAAAGGCAGTCTGTCTTGCCACATGCTTCACAGCCCTTCACATCACAGCGGTGGGGCTTTTTGCTCACTCCGATCACTGCTGTCACGGATTTGGAAGGCATCATCAGGAAACTGTCTGTCAGTTTGATCCCCAGGTGCTTTCCTGCATCCAGGGCATTTAAAACATTCCTCTGGCAGTTTAGAGAAAAATCCCCATATCCGGGACTGAACCTTGGACGCAGGTAAAGGCCCTTTTCTTCATATTCTCTTTTTAGGCCTTCACATACCTGGTCACAATATTCCTCGATCATAGCAGCGGAAGCTGCCTGTAAGATCACTGCCCTGCTCATTTCCAGGCGGTTGTACTTCTGGATCAGGTAATCCGCTCCCACTCCCAGGGTAGCAGCAAAAACCAGTATTTTTTCACAATCTTTTAAATTAACAGAAAGGTTCTTGCTTTTTGCCTGAAAAACCTCCCCGTCGATCATGTTATCTTCTCCAAGAGTAAGTGAAAATTCCCGTACCCGGTATTTAGGCGAAACATTTTTCCACAAAAGCTCCAGGCAATCTTCCACGATCCTGTTTATATGTTCGTCTGCTTCCTGGTTTTTATAGCCCAGATAACGCAGAATCTCTCTTCTGTTAATATCTGCCAGTTCCATTTCCTGTATATCCTCCTGCTGTCAAACCAAACGCCAGACTCAGGTCCTCGCACTTATGTGCTCTACTGCCTGCATTCGCAGGCTGGACCTTCGTTAATGGTCCAAGAAAAATCAGCGGACGCGTCACTGGCGCCTCCTCGATATGCATGGCAACAAATGTCTGCTACGCATCCGCTTGTTTTTCTTTTGGACTCATTACGTTACTTCAAAAGCTCAGAAATATTGCTCTGAATCTGTGCAGCCACATCTGGCTTATTCATGGTATATACGTGGATTCCCTTAATGCCATTTGCCAGAAGATCTATGATCTGGTCTGTAGCATAAGCAATACCAGCCTGCTTCATAGCTGCCGGGTTATCTCCATATTTATCTACTAATGATAAGAAACGTGCCGGCATATAGCTTCCTGACATCTGTGCAATACGCTTTAACTGGCTTCCGCTGGTAACAGGCATGATACCTGCGATCACAGGAATGGTGATGCCCTTCTCACGGATGCGGTATAAATAGCTGTAAAGAAGACTGTTGTCAAAAAACATCTGGGTAGTGACAAAATCACAGCCGGCGTCCACCTTCTGCTTTAAATAGTCCATATCCACAGATTTATTAGAAGATTCCGGATGTCCTTCCGGATAGCAGGCTGCACCAATGCAGAAATCTCCTGCTTCTTTGATCTCACGGATCAGTTCAGAAGCATAGTGATAAACTTCCGGTGTTTTCCCATCCTGCGGGATATCCCCCCTTAGCGCCAGAACATTTTCGATCTTATGCGCCTTTAATTCCTCCAATACATGATGTACTTTCTCTCTTGTTGAAGAAACACAGGTAAGATGTGCCAATGGTGTTACACCATACTCTTCTTTAATAGTAGATGCGATATTTACTGTATACTCACTGGTTCCGCCTCCGGCACCGTAAGTAACACTCATAAAATCCGGCTTTAACTCAGCGATCTTAGAAGCTGCCTTCTCCACGGATTCATACGCATCTGCTGTCTTTGGCGGGAACACTTCAAATGAAAGTGTTGGTCTTCCCTCTGCCAGTATATCTCTTATCTTCATATTATTGTTCCTCTCTTTGGTGTAAATAAACTGACATGTCACCTGAGGGTGGCATAATCCTAAATGAAAAAACAGGGATGCCGCAAAAACACAAGCTTCTGCAACACCCCCTAAATCACAGTTTTCATTATCATTCATGCACTTGCATGAACCAATTTTACTGCTCTAATGTCACCTTTTTCAGATGCCAGATATCTCTTACATACTCTTCAATGGTACGATCAGATGTAAACTTACCGCTATGGGAAACATTAATAAGAGCTGCTTTTGCCCACCACTGTCTGTCTCTGTAAGCCTTGTCGATCTTCTCATGAGCCTCTGCATAAGAACGGAAGTCTTTCAGGATAAAGTAAGTATCCGGACGGCTGCCTCCAAAGTTATTTAACAGAGAATCATAGATTTCCTTAAACATCTGCGGATCCTTTGGTGAATAATATCCATTGGTCAGCTGCATCAGCACTCTGCGGATCTGAGGATCATTGTTGAAGATATCCATTGGATTATAGCCGCCGTTATTCTCATAATTGATAACTTCGTCTGCAGAAAGACCAAAGATAAAGGCGTTTTCCTGTCCAACTTCTTCTACGATCTCAACGTTTGCACCATCCATAGTTCCTAATGTAAGAGCGCCGTTTAACATAAACTTCATGTTGCCGGTACCGGAAGCCTCTTTGCTGGCTGTGGAGATCTGCTCGCTCACATCCGCTGCCGCAAAGATGATCTCTGCGTTGGATACCCGGTAATCTTCAATAAATACCACCTTGATCTTACCGCCAATGGACTTATCATTGTTGATCACATCTGCTACTGAATTGATCAGCTTAATCGTCAGTTTTGCGCGGCGGTAGCCTGCTGCTGCCTTTGCACCGAAGATAAAGGTTCTTGGAACCATATCCATGTTTGGATCATCCTTTAACTGGTTGTAAAGATACATAACATGAAGAATGTTCATCAGCTGACGCTTATACTCATGAAGTCTCTTTACCTGCACATCGAAAATTGAGTTTGGATCAACGTCAATGCCGTTATGCTCCTTGATGTACTTAGCCAGACGGACTTTATTCTTATATTTGATATCCAGGAATTCCTTCTGGCATTCCTTATCATCTGCAAATGCTGCCAGTTCTTTAATATGAGGCAGATTTGTGATCCAGTCATCACCGATCTTATCTGTTACCCAGTCAGCTAATAACGGATTGCCGTGAAGCAAGAAACGTCTCTGGGTAATACCATTAGTCTTATTGTTGAATTTCTCAGGCATCATCTCATAGAAGTCTTTTAACTCCTCATGCTTTAAGATCTCTGTATGCAGTCTTGCAACGCCGTTTACTGAGAAGCCTGCTACGATCGCCATGTAAGCCATTCTAACCTGACCGTTGTATACAACTGCCATTTTTGCGATCTTGTCCTGATCGCCAGGATATCTCTGCTGGATCTCATTTACAAAACGGCGGTTGATTTCTTCTACGATCTGATAAATACGTGGGAGCAGACGGGAGAACAAGTCTACCGGCCACTTCTCCAGTGCCTCAGACATAATAGTATGATTGGTGTATGCACAGGTTCTGGTAGTAATATCCCAAGCCTCTTCCCAGGTAAGGCCTTCATCGTCTAAAAGGATACGCATTAACTCAGGGATTGCTACAGTTGGATGTGTATCATTTAACTGGAATACCACCTTCTCCGGGAACTGATGGATATCATCGTGTTTTTCTTTAAATTTCTGGACAGCTCTCTGGACGCTGGCAGAAATAAAGAAATACTGCTGTTTTAAACGCAGTTCTTTACCTGCATAATGGTTATCGTTTGGATAAAGAACTTCAACAATATTTTTAGCCAGATTTTCCTGTTCAACTGCCTTCTGGTAATCACCGCGGTCAAAGGAATCCAGGTTAAAGGTATTAACCGGTTCTGCATCCCAGATACGAAGTGTATTTACAATGTGGTTGCCATAGCCTACAACTGGCAGGTCATATGGAACAGCTTTTACAGACTGATAACCTTCCTGTACGAAATGGCTCATACCATTGCGGTCTTCAATACGTACATAGCCGCCGAATTTTACTTCTACTGCATACTCCGGACGGCGGATCTCAAATGGATTTCCATTTTCCAGCCAGTTATCCGGAACTTCTACCTGATAACCATCTTCGATCTTCTGTTTAAACATACCATAACGGTAACGGATACCGCAGCCGTATGCCGGATAGCCCAAGGTTGCTAAAGAGTCAAGGAAGCATGCTGCTAAACGTCCTAAACCACCATTTCCTAATGCTGCATCCGGTTCCTGGTCTTCAATGGCATTTAAATCAAAGCCCATTTCGTCTAATGCTTCTGCGATCTCCTTATATTCACGAAGATTGATCATATTGTTTCCAAGGGCACGACCCATTAAAAACTCCATAGACAGATAATAAAGGGTCTTTACATCTTTTTTCTCATATTCCTTGTGGGTTGTTATCCACTGGTCAATGATATCGTCCTTTACTGTATAAGCCACAGCCTGGAAGATCTGCTGAGGGGTTGCTTCGTCGATGGTACGGCGGAACATGTTTTTTACATTAAAGATTACTGCATTTTTGAACAAGGCCTTGTCAAAGCCTGTATTTTTCATAGCCTTCCTCCTCATTTTCCAATGTGCTCCCTCTTATGCAGGTGTACTAAAACCCGGAGGCATACATCCTTCACCAAAAGCACATTCAAATCTAAAAAAGCACAAGGGACAGGTAACAATTCTGTCCTGCCCCTCATATTACCATTTTTTCTGGTCCATTTCAACTTAAATACGGATATAAAACCAGATAAAACCAGTTTTTACCTCGCTATTACAGTCTCATTACAGTCTTTCCACACCTAACATAACAGTCTCGCCGTTGATATTCCATTCCTTAGTGAAGCCCTTCATCTCACCTAAGTGGATATGATCAGCCATAACCTCGTTCTTGATCTCATCTGCGTTGCTCTTCATCAGCTCAGCGATCTTGTCATTATTGGCCTGATATACACTAATATGGTCCATAACCTCGAAACCTGCTTCCTTACGCATGGTCTGGATCTTGCTGATAACTTCGCGGACAAAGCCTTCTTCGATCAGCTCTGGAGTCAGGTTGGTATCCAGGACAACTGTTACATAATTATCTTCTTCTGTTACATAGCCATCTTTCTTTGCTACATCGATCAGCAGGTCATCCTTTGTAAGAACAACTTCCTGTCCATCAAAGTCGAAGGTTAAAGCACCGGTATTATTTAAGGTATCCATAGCAGCACTTCCGTCTAAGTTGGTCAATGCTTCACGGATCTTTCCTAACAGCTTGCCGTATTTTGGTCCTACAGTCTTTAACTGTGGCTTAAATGTATAAGAAGTAAAGGCTCTTACGTCATCTGTAAAGGTTACTTTCTTTACATTTAACTCTTCTTCAATGATCTTTACATAGAAATCAGATAATGCATGGTCTGCCTTTACATACATCTGGGCAATTGGCTGACGATTCTTGATATTTGCTGTATTTCTGGCTGCACGGCCCATAACAACCGTATCAAGGACTTCATCCATATCTGCTTCTAACTTCTCATCGATCCACTCTTCCCTTACTGCAGGGAAATCACACAGATGAACGCTTTCAGGAGCACTCTTGTCGATATTTCTTACCAGGTTCTGGTAGATCTGCTCTGTCATGAATGGGATCATAGGCGCAGCTGCCTTTGCAACAGTTACAAGAGCGGTATACAGAGTCATATAAGCATTGATCTTATCCTGCTCCATGCCCTTTGCCCAGAAACGCTCACGGCTTCTGCGCACATACCAGTTACTCATATCATCTACGAATTCCTGAAGAGCCTTTGCAGCCTCAGGGATACGGTAGTTCATCAGGTTGTCATCTACTGCCTTGACCATAGAGTTCATCTTGGAAAGCAGCCATTTATCCATTACCGGCAGCTTATCATATTCTAAGCTGTACTTAGTAGCGTCAAATTTATCGATATTTGCATACAGTACCCAGAATGCATAAGTATTCCATAAAGTACCCATGAACTTTCTCTGTCCTTCAGTCACTGCCTTATCCTGGTATCTCTTTGGGATCCATGGAGCAGAGCAGGTATAGAAGAACCATCTGATGGCGTCTGCGCCATGCTTCTGTAATGTATCAAATGGGTCAACTGCATTTCCCTTGGACTTACTCATCTTCTGTCCGTTCTCATCCAGGACCAGACCCATTACAACTACATTTTCATAAGGTGCCTTATTGAACAGTAAGGTAGACTCAGCTAACAGGGAATAGAACCATCCACGGGTCTGGTCTACAGCCTCAGAAATAAACTGTGCCGGGAACTGGGACTCAAACAGTTCCTTATTTTCAAATGGATAATGATGCTGTGCAAATGGCATTGCACCAGAGTCAAACCAGCAGTCAATAACTTCCGGTACACGCTTCATCTGCTTGCCGCACTTCGGGCAGCGGATGGTAACAGCATCAATGTATGGACGGTGAAGTTCAATATCATCCGGGCAGTTATCAGACATGCTCTTTAATTCTTCAATGCTTCCGATAGAATGCTGATGTCCGCACTCGCATTCCCAGATATTTAATGGAGTTCCCCAGTATCTGTTTCTGGAAATACCCCAGTCCTGGATGTTCTCCAACCAGTCACCGAAACGGCCTTTACCAATAGACTCAGGTACCCAGTTAATGGTGTTATTGTTGCGGATCAGGTCATCCTTAACAGCAGTCATCTTAATGAACCAGGATTCTCTTGCATAGTAGATCAGTGGAGTACCGCATCTCCAGCAGTGTGGATAGCTGTGCTCAAATGCAGGAGCGTCAAATAACAGGCCTTTTTCTTTTAAGTCTTTTAATACTAATGGATCAGCATCCTTTACAAACTTGCCTGCAAATGGGGTATCTGCTGACATATCACCCTTTGCATCAACTAACTGGACGAAAGGCAGGTTGTACTTACGGCCTACATTGGCATCGTCTTCACCAAATGCAGGAGCAATGTGTACGATTCCGGTACCATCTGTTAAGGTTACATAGGTATCACATACAACATAGAACGCCTTCTTGTGCTGCTTCTCGCAGTATGGAACAGAGCAGTCGTATAATGGCTCATATTCCTTGAATTCCAGATCCTTGCCTACATAAGTTTCCAGAACCTCACAGCCTTCGCCTAATACCTTTTCCATTAATGCATGTGCAATATAATAGGTATAACCGTCTGCTGCCTTCACTTTTACGTATTCTTCATTTGGGTTTACGCAAAGTGCCAGGTTGCTTGGAAGGGTCCATGGAGTTGTGGTCCATGCCAGAATATAAGCATCTTCACCTTTTACCTTGAAACGTACTACTGCAGAACGCTCTTTTACGTCTTTATATCCTTGAGCTACCTCGTGAGAGGAAAGAGGGGTACCGCAGCGTGGGCAGTAAGGAACTACCTTAAAGCCCTTGTATAACAGGCCCTTGTCCCAGATCTGCTTTAATGCCCACCATTCTGACTCAATAAAGGAATTATGATAGGTAACATATGGATTATCCATATCAGCCCAGAAACCAACAGTGCCGGAGAAATCCTCCCACATACCCTTGTATTTCCAGACACTTTCCTTACACTGCTTGATAAATGGCTCCAAACCGTATTTTTCGATCTGGTCTTTTCCGTCAAGACCTAACTTCTTTTCTACTTCCAGTTCTACTGGAAGTCCGTGGGTATCCCATCCGGCCTTTCTTGGAACCATATAGCCCTTCATAGCACGGAATCTTGGGATCATATCCTTAATTACACGGGTCTCAACATGACCGATATGCGGCTTGCCGTTTGCGGTTGGCGGTCCATCATAGAATACATATGGCTGGCAGCCTTCACGCATCTTAATACTCTTTTCAAAAATGTGTTCATCTTCCCAGAACTTTTCAACTTCTTTTTCTCTTTCCACAAACTTCAGATCTGTGGGGACTTTGTCATACATCCTTGCTTTCCTCCATTTCTAGTTTTGAAGAATGTCTCACAGGTACTATTCTTTAGAAAATAAAAAAGCTTCCATCCCCGTAAAAGGACGAAAGCTTAGATTCGTTCAACCACCTGTTACTGCATACCATCATATGAGTTCCCTTAACGCAGGAAATGCGGCCCGGCCTACTTAAACCTTCAGCTGGCAGCTCCAGAGTGATCTTCTCCTCTTTCCTACTAATACCGGATTCCCACCTGCACCGGCTCTCTGTGATGTTTGGAAAAGGATACTGTCTCCTTCTTGGCTTTTCTTTTATAAATTCTATTACAACGATTCCATTATAATGACTGGAAATGGAAATGTCAACGGCTAAACTGATGTTTCATGCGTAAGATACTTATTGAAGAATATCTCTAATATACTTTCTCAGACCTTCTTTCGCAGAAAAATCATACTGTGCATTTTTTCTAAAACTTTTCCGCTATATTCGCCAAAGGTGTCAATAATCCGATTTGTAGTCCTACATCCATTGAT
>OWJB01001162.1_pt1 | contig 11888 bp, 8 predicted proteins | sample 1732861 | NCBI WGS metagenome assembly OWJB01 (sample SAMN05065762, study PRJEB22554) | human gut metagenome | biome: ENVO:2100002; feature: ENVO:00000062; material: ENVO:00002003 | host: Homo sapiens | place: USA
CTTCATCCCTTTTTATTCAACTGTCCAATATGTATTGTAGTCCTACAGTCCGTCCTGTCCCGCGCGCCGGGAAGGCACTTGCGTGGGAGGGGGCTCCATGCTATACTGGACGGGAAAAATGCTCCAGGAGGGATGCGGAGATGAAGTATTTGGTATTCGGCGCGGGGGGGACCGGCGGCAGTCTGGCGGCCTTTCTGGCCCAGGGGGGAAAGGACGTCTCCCTGATCGCCCGGGGGGCCCATCTGGAGGCCATCCGGAAAAACGGTCTGGTGTTGGAGAGTCGGCATGGGACCTTTGCCGTTCCGGTGGAGGCGGAGGACGCGGAGCACTGCTCCTGCCGTCCTGATGTGATCCTGCTGTGCGTCAAGGGCTACTCCCTGGCGGAGACGGTCCCGGCTTTAAAGCGGCTGTGCGACGCCCACACCATCGTCATCCCAATCCTGAACCTCTACGGGACAGGGGGGCGGCTCCAGCCGGAGCTGGCTCCCGCTCTGGTGACGGACGGGTGCATCTACATCGCCGCGGAGATCAAGGCCCCGGGGACCATCCATATGAGCGGGGATATTTTCCGGGTGGTGTTTGGGCCGCGGATGCCGGAGGAGTACCGCCCGGAGCTGGAGCAGGTGGCCCGGGACCTGAATGAGTGCGGCGTGGAGGCCGTCCTGTCCCAGGACATCCAGCGGGACGCCCTGATGAAGTTCTCCGTGGTGTCCCCTATGGCGGCCTGCGGCATCTACCACGATGTCAAGGTGGCCGGGATGCAGGTCCCCGGGCAGATTCGGGAGGATTTCAAGGCCCTGGTGGGAGAGATCGGAGCTCTGGCTGAGGCCATGGGCCACCCATTCCCGGAGGATCCGGTGGCCCGGAGCCTGGCCATTCAGGACGCCCTGGACCCGGACGCCTCCACCTCGTTGAAGCGGGACCTGGACGCGGGAAAGCCCTCTGAGGTGGACGGCCTGATCTTTGAGGTGGTACGCCTGGGCAAAAAGTACGGGGTGCCCACCCCCATGTACAGCCGGGTAGCGGCCAAGCTGGGCTTCCGTGTGGAGGAGGCCTGACCATGATCAATACCACACTGTGCTATATCCGCCGGGGAGAGGAGTATCTGATGCTCCACCGGATCAAAAAGAAGCACGATCTGAACCAGGATAAGTGGATCGGGATCGGGGGCAAGTTCGAGGACGGGGAGAGCCCGGAGGACTGTTTGCTCCGGGAGGCCCGGGAGGAGACCGGGCTCACGCTCACCGGCTATCGATACCGGGGGATCGTCACCTTTGTCTCCGACCGGTGGCCCACGGAGTATATGCACCTGTTCACCGCCGATGGCTTCACCGGCGAGCTGAAGGAGTGTGACGAGGGGGTCCTGGAGTGGATCCCAAAGGGCCGCCTGCTGGAGCTGCCCCACTGGGAGGGGGACGCCATTTTCCTGGCCCTGCTGGACCGGGAGGAGGAGCCGTTTTTCTCGCTGAAGCTGCGGTATGAGGGGGAGAAGCTGGCAGAGGCGGTGCTCAACGGGACTCATCTGAAGGGAGGAGCGCCAGCCTGAGCCGCAGGGCCGGGGCGCCGGAAAGAGAAGACAGCAGAGACAGCCGCCCGCCGGAGATGTGTGCTTCACATCTCCGGCGGGCGGTGATTTGTTATTCCGGGTCCTTGTCGCTGGATACGGGGAGGAGCGATTTGCGCTTGCGCAGGAACAGGGAGAGGGTAGTGACGCTGGCCAGAATATCGGCGATGGGCTCGGCGACGAAGATGCCGAACACGCTGCCGGTGATCCGGGGCAGGATCAGGGCCAGGGGGACCAGCAGGATCACCTTGCGCAGAAGGGCGAGGAAGAGGCTGGTGCGGGCCTGCCCCAGGGACATGAAGGTGATCTGACAGGCCATCTGTGCCCCAAAGGCCCAGATCCCGCCGAAGAATAAGGGCATGACCTGGGAGACCAGCTGGATCGTCTCCTCCTGTGGGGTGAAGATACGGGCCAGAAGGCCGGGGAACAGAAGAACGCAGAGAAATGCGGAGCAGGTGGCGGTGAGGGTGACAATGAGCAGACGCTTGAAGGTGTGGCGGACCCGTGCATAATTTCCGGCGCCGTAGTTATAGCTCATAATGGGCTGGGTCCCCTGGGTGATGCCCTGGACAGGCATGACGATCATCTGCATGACCGACTGCATGATGGTGAGCGCGCCCACATACAGGTCGCCTCCGTAGGTCTGAAGGCCGGTGTTGAGCACCACAGTGACCAGGCTCTCAGTGGACTGCATGATGAAGGGGGCCACACCGAGAGAGGCGATGCGTCCAATGACCCGCAGGTTGGGACGGAGGTTGCTCCAGCGGATCCGCAGGCCGCTGTGGCGGCTGCACAGGAATCCGAAGACCCAGCAGGCGCTCACGGCCTGAGACAGGATGGTAGCCAGGGCCGCGCCCTGTACGCCCCAATCCAGAAGGAAAATAAAGATGGGGTCCAGTATGATGTTCAGCACCGCGCCGATCAGCACGCTGAGCATGGCGACCAGCGCCTTTCCCTGGGCGCTGATGAAGCTGTTCAGCCCCAGGGCCAGCTGGACGAAGACCGTCCCCAGCAGATAGATGCGGATATAGTCCACCGCGTAGACGATGGTGGCGTCCGAGGCGCCGAAGGCGTACAAAATAGGTTCTTTGTAAATGCTGAAGCCCACTGTCAGCAGCAGGGAGGCCGCCAGCAGGAGGATCAGGGAGTTGCCCAGGATCCGCTCCGCCTCATCTCTGCGCCCTGCGCCCAGCCGGATGGAGGCCAGGGGCGCGCCGCCCTGTCCGGCGAAGGCGGCGAAGGCGGACACCAGGGTGATGATGGGGAAGGTGACGCCCACACCGGTGAGGGCGATGCTGCCCACCTCCGGGATATGTCCGATGTAGATGCGGTCCACGATGTTGTACAGCATATTGATGAGTTGGGCCGCCACCGTGGGTACGGCCAGCTTCAGCATGAGCCGGCCGATGGGCGCGGTAGCAAGCTGCTCCTCGTTTTTATGGGTCTGCGCCAAGAAACTCACTCCTTGCCAAAAATATAGTTCAGTATAGCACAATTTTTTTGAAATAGAAAGGGGAAAACCCAGAACGGGGAAAATGACAAAAAAGACGCCGTATCCAGGCGTTGGACTGTTTAATTTTTTGTTAAAGGAGCTGAAATCCCTTGCAAGCGCCTCCTAAATATGAAATAATAAGGCTACCCGAACCTGAAGCGTATCGAAGGAGGCAATCGAATGAAACGGAAAAAGGTATTTTCCCAGGAAGAACTGCGTTACTTAAAGCTTCTGGCCCAGCGGTATCCCACGGTACAGGCCGCCAGCAGTGAGATCATCAATCTTCAGGCCATTCTGAACCTGCCCAAGGGCACAGAGCACTTTCTCTCTGACGTTCATGGGGAGTATGAGGCGTTTCTCCATATTTTAAACTCCTGCTCCGGCGTCATCAAGGAAAAGGTGGACGATCTGTTTGCCGCCACCATCTCCCGGTCGGACCGGGATGAGCTGTGTACTCTGATCTACTACCCGGAGGAGAAGCTGGAACAGCTCCACCAGCTGCTGCCGGACATGGATGAGTGGTACCGGATCACCCTGCACCGGCTCATTGAGATCTGCCGCTGGGTCTCCTCCAAATATACCCGCTCCAAGGTGCGCAAGGCCCTGCCCAAGGACTACGCCTATATCATCGATGAACTGCTCCACACCCACTATGATGAGGCGGACAAGCGGGACTACTATGAGAATATCATCAACACCATCATCGACCTGGGACAGGCGGACCGGTTCATTGAGGCGGTCTCCCTGGTGATCAAGCGCATGGCGGTGGACCATATGCATATCGTGGGAGACATCTTTGACCGCGGGCCCCGGGCGGACATCATCATGGACTCCCTGCTGGAGTACCACAGCGTGGACATCCAGTGGGGCAACCACGACATCCTGTGGATGGGGGCGGCCTGCGGCTCCCGCACCCTGGTGGCCACGGTGCTGGCCAACTCCATTCACTACAACAACCTGGAGGTCATCGAGACGGGATACGGCATCTCCCTGCGCCCCCTGTCTGTGTTTGCCAACGAGGAGTACCGGGACTGCGACGTCCACCGCTTTGCGGTCAAACTCACCGGCCCGGACGCCGACCAGTACAGCGAGAAGGATAAGCTGCTCTCCGCCCGGATGCACAAGGCCATCACCATCATCCTGTTCAAGCTGGAGGGGCAGAAGCTGCTCCGCCACCCGGAGTACGACATGGCGGACCGGCTGCTGCTGGACAAGATCGACTATGAGAACCGCTGCATCACCATCGGGGACGTCACCTATCCCCTGGAGGACACCGACTTCCCCACAGTAGACCCCAAGGACCCCTATACCCTCACGCCGGAGGAGGAGAGCGTGATCGACCAGCTCACCGCCTCCTTCCAGCGCAGTGAGAAACTGCAAAAGCACGTCCGATTCCTGTACTCCAAGGGCAGCCTCTACAAGGTGTTCAACGGCAATCTGCTGTTCCACGGCTGTGTCCCCATGACAGAGGACGGACAGCTGCTCACCTTCACCCTAGGCGGCAGGGCCCGCAGCGGGAAGGAGTTCTTTGATTTTGCCGACACCGCCGCGCGGCAGGCGTATTACCACAAGCCCGGCTCGCCAGAGCGGCAGCAGGGGATGGACTTCCTCTGGTTCCTTTGGGCCGGACGGAACAGCCCCATCTTCGGCCGTGACCGCATGACCACCTTCGAGCGCCGGCTCATCAAGGATGAGTCCGCCTGGACGGAGCCTAAGAACGCCTATTACACCTACTATCAGGACCCTGCGGTGTGCGACGCCCTGTTGAAGGAATTCGGCCTGGAGGGGCCCCACTGCCACATCATCAACGGGCACATCCCGGTGAAGTCCAAGAAGGGGGAGAGCCCCATCAAGGGAGGCGGCAAGCTGCTGGTCATCGACGGAGGCTTCTGCAGGGCCTATCAGCCCACCACCGGCATCGCGGGTTATACCCTGATCTATAACTCCTGGGTGCTGCGCCTGGTCTCCCACCAGCCCTTCTGCGGCCAAAGGACCGCCATCGAGGAGAACGTGGACATCGCCAGCAGCTCGGATGTATTTGAACGCATGGAGGCCCGGATCAAGATCGCTCAGACCGATGTGGGCAAGAAGCTCCAGGCCCAGGCGGACGCCCTGCGGGACCTGCTGGAGGCATACCGGGCCGGTGCAGTGCTGGAGGATCACCGGGAATAAAACGGATCTTAAAGCGGCGGACCAGTGATCCCGACAGAGAGCAACACCCCGACCACGCGCCGAAGGCGCGTGGTCGGGGCTTTTTGTTTTGAAGGAAAAATGAAGAAAACCACGACGTTCGTCGTGGTTTTCTTACTGGTGGAGACAACAGAACTCGAATCTGTGACCTTCCGCGTGTGAGGCGGACGCTCTACCGGCTGAGCTATGCCTCCATATAGGAGAAACGGCAGTGAAGAAGTGGTGACCCGGACGGGACTCGAACCCGTGTTGCCGCCGTGAAAGGGCGGAGTCTTAACCGCTTGACCACCGGGCCGTTCTATATGGGAACGGACACGCAGTCCGAACTTTAGTAAATGGTAGCGGCACCTGGATTCGAACCGGGGACACTACGGGTATGAACCGTATGCTCTAGCCACCTGAGCTATGCCGCCTTGTTGGCCTGTCCTCTCGAACAGGGCAAGGATGAGTATACAGGATGGCAAGGAAAATGTCAACACTTTTTCTGAAAAAAATCAAAAAAATTTCCCGGTCTCCGAAACGGGCCGGAGACCGGGAACGGATCAGTCCTGGTGGCTGAAGTTTTTCCGGTGGCTGACCATGATGTCGGCGAAGAGCTGGCCGGTAGTGGGGGGCGTGTAAGTAATGGCGTTGGCTCCCGCCTCGATGGTGCGGAGGATGTCCTCCTCCCTGGGGCCGCCGGTGGCGATGATGGGAACGGTGGGGAACTCCGCCCGGATTTTGGCTACGATCTCGGGGGTCCTGGACGCGCCGGAGACATTGAGGATGTCCGCCCCGGCGGCCAGCCGTCCGGCGATGTCCATATCGCCGGAGACGATGGTGGTGACCACCGGGATGTCCACCACCGCCTTCATTTTGGCAATGGTCTCATTGGAGATGGGGGCGTTGACCACCACGCCGGAAGCCCCCTGGTGCTCCGAATACTCTGCCAAGCGGACGGAGCGGTCCCCGTTGGTCATGCCGCCGCCCACGCCCACAAAGACCGGCACCTCAGACACGCTGATGATGGCCTGGGTGATGGAGGGCTGGGGGGTAAAGGGATAGACCGCGATGATGGCGTCGGCATTGACGTTTTTGATGATGGCCACGTCGGTGGAAAAGACAAGGGATTTGATCCGCCGGCCAAAGATCCGGATGCCGCCGCACTCAGAGATGCACTTGGGGACGGTAAGCAGATGGCTGCGCAGAGTGCCGCTGTACTCCGGGGTAAATTTTGTTTTCATAAGATGGGTCCCTCCTATGGGCGTTGCTCGGAAAGGCCGCCGGCCTCTGCCAGCGGATCCAGCACGTCTATTATACTACGTTTTTCTTCCATTGGATAGCGGACGAGAAAAATTTTTATCCCCAACAACTGGACGGACGGTGGAAAACTGCCGCCCCCCGGTGCGGACCGGGGAGCGGCAGATGGAAGAGATCACTTGAAATATTCGGCGCCGGACTCGAAGAGAGGCTGGTGCTTACTGCCGGGAATATTGACGCCCACATACTGGCCGCGGCGCTCCAGATGGCCCATCTTGCCCATCACGCGGCCGTCGGGGGAGAAGATACCCTCGATGGCGCTGATGGAGCCGTTTGGGTTGAAGGCGATGTCCATGGTGGGCTGGCCGGCGGCGTCCACATACTGAGTGGCGACCTGGCCGTTGGCGATCAGGGACTCCAGGGCGGACTGGGGAGCCACGAAGCGGCCCTCGCCGTGGGAGATGGGAATGGTGTGCAGGTCGCCCACCTGGCTCTTGAGCATCCAGGGGGAGTTCACGCTGGCTACCCGGGTGGTCACATAGCTGGACTGGTGGCGGCCGATGAGGTTATAGGTCAGGGTGGGGCAGGTCTCATCCATATCCCGGATCTCGCCGTAGGGGACCAGACCCAGCTTCACCAGAGCCTGGAAGCCGTTGCAGATGCCCAGCATCAGGCCGTCTCTGTTTTTCAGCAGGTCCATGATGGCGTCCGCCAGGGCGGGGGAGCGGAGGAAGGAGGCAATGAACTTGCCGGAGCCCTCGGGCTCGTCGCCGCCGGAGAAGCCGCCGGGGATGACCACCATCTGAGCCGCGCGGATGGCCTGCTCCAGGGCCTGGGCGGACTGGGTGAGGAAATCGGTGGTCAGATTGCGCACCACTACGATCTCTGGGTCGATGCCCGCCCGGACGCAGGCCCGTGCAGTGTCGTACTCGCAGTTGGTGCCGGGGAATACGGGGATGACCGCCTTGGGATGGGCCACCTTGTGCTTGCAGACGGCCACGGAGCGCTTGTCCCAGGCGATGGGGGCAACGGTCTCGGTGGTGCCGGCCTTGGTGGGGTAGACGGGCTCCAGAACGGCGTCGTTCAGGGTCAGCAGCTCGTCAATGGACACGGCCTCACCGGGCAGGGCGATCATGGGGACCTCGGTGGTCTCGCCAATGCGGCGGGCATGGGGCAGGTTGACGTCCTCGGCCAGCTCGGCCACGATGCCGCCCACCTGGGGAAGATACCAGCTGACGTCCTCCATACCGGCCTGGAAGCCAATCCGGTTGCCGAAGGACATCTTCATCACGGCCTCGGCCAGGCTGTTCTCCACGGCCCAGGCGGCCTTCACCTTCCCGCTCTGGCACAGGCCATGGAACTCCTCCCAAGCGGCCTTCATGCTGTCCGCGGAGCGGCCAGCGGGGGCAAAGAGGTAAACGGAATGGCCCGCCGCCTTAAACTCGGGGGAGAGGACCTCGCCCGCCTGAATGGGGGCGATAGCAAAGGAAATGAGGGTGGGGGGGACGTCCTTGTCCAGGAAGGAGCCAGACATGGAATCCTTACCGCCGATGGCGGCGGCCCCCAGCTCCAGCTGGGCGTCCAGAGCACCCAGCAGGGCGGAGAAGGGCTTGCCCCAGCGCTGGGGCTCATCCCGCAGCTTCTCAAAGAACTCCTGAAGGGTCAGGTACGCCTTCCTGTAATCGGCGCCGGCGGCCACGATCTTGGCCACGGAGGCGCAGACGGCGTCATGGGCCCCCTGGTAGGGATCGGCGGACAGGGCCTCCGGATCACAGCCCCAGGACATGACGCTGGCCTGATCGGTCTCCTGGCCGGGCAGGACGGGGAACAGGGCGGCCATGGCCTGGGCGGGGGTGCGCTGACTTCTGCCGCCGAAGGGCATCAGGACGCTCCCCGCCCCGATGGAGCCGTCGAACCGCTCGGTGAGTCCCCGGCGGCTGGCGCTCTTCAGGCTGGAGGCCATCTCCCGCAGGGAGGCGGGGGCCTGGGCGGCGGTCCCGTTGTGCTGGGGGACCGAGACTCCGGCGTGCTTCACCGCGCCGTTGGTATTCAAAAATTCACGGGAGAGGTCGGCCACGGTCTGGCCCTTCCAGTGCATGACCATCCGGGGACTCTCGGTGACCATGGCCACCTGATAGGCCTCCAGGTTCTCCGCCTCAGCGGCGGCAATGAACTTGGCAGCGTCCTCCGGGGCGACGACCACGGCCATGCGCTCCTGGCTCTCGGAGATGGCCAGCTCGGTGCCATCCAGGCCCTCGTACTTCTTGCGCACCGCATCCAGCTGGATCTCCAGGCCGTCGGCCAGTTCGCCGATGGCCACGGATACGCCGCCGGCGCCGAAGTCGTTGCACCGCTTGATGAGGCGGGTGACCTCCCCGTTCCGGAACAGGCGCTGGATCTTCCGCTCCTCGGGGGCGTTACCCTTTTGGACCTCGGAGGCCATGGTGGTCAGGGACTTCTTGTTGTGGCTCTTGGAGGAGCCGGTGGCGCCGCCGATGCCGTCCCGGCCGGTGCGGCCGCCCAGCAGGATGACCACGTCTCCGGGGGCGGGGCGCTCCCGGCGGACGTTCTCCGCGGGGGCCGCGCCGACAACAGCGCCGCACTCCAGACGCTTGGCGATATAGCCCTCGTGGTACACCTCGGCCACATGGCCGGTGGCCAGGCCGATCTGGTTGCCGTAGGAGGAGTACCCCGCCGCCGCGGTCTGGGCCAGCTTCCGCTGGGGCAGCTTGCCCTCCAGGGTCTGGTCAAAGGGTACCCGAGGATCGCCGCCGCCGGTGAAGCGCATGGCCTGGTGGACATACACGCGGCCGGAGAGGGGATCCCGGATGCAGCCGCCGATGCAGGTGGCCGCGCCGCCGAAGGGCTCGATCTCGGTGGGGTGGTTGTGGGTCTCATTCTTGAACATGAGCAGCCAGTCCTGCTCCTTGCCGTCCACCATGGCGGACACCTTGATGGAGCAGGCGTTGATCTCCTCGCTCTCGTCCAGTTCGGGGAGCAGGCCGCGCTTTTTCAGCGTCTTGGTGCCGATGGTGGCGATGTCCATCAGGGTCTGGGGCCGCTTGGCGGCTTTCTCCTCCCCATAGACCTCCACACGGGCGTCCAGATACCGCTGATAGGCGGCCTTGACCGCGGGATCGTCGATGTCCACGGCGTCCAGATGGGTGGAGAAGGTGGTGTGGCGGCAGTGGTCGGACCAGTAGGTGTCCACCACCCGCACCTCGGTGATGGTGGGGTCCCGCTTCTCCTCGTCGCGGAAGTAGGTCTGGAGAAATTTCAGGTCGTCCAGATCCATAGCCAGCCCCAGTTCGGACAGGAGCTTGGACAGCCCCTTCTCGTCCAGGGTGGTGAAGCCCTCCACCACGGCCACATGGTCAGGGGCGGCATACTCCCGGACCAGAGTGGCGGGCTTGTCCATAGAGGCCTCGCGGCTCTCCACCGGGTTGATGAGGTACTTGCGGATCTTCTCCAGCTCTCCCTGGGATAGCTGGCCGCCCAGGAGATAGACCTTGGCGTAGGCGATGAGGGGGCGGTCCACGCCGGACTGGAGCTGGACGCACTGGGCGCAGGAGTCGGCCCGCTGGTCGAACTGGCCGGGCAGGGCCTCCACCGCCAGGACGCTGTGGGCCGTGTCGGGAGCGGGATAGGACTCGTCCCAGATGTCATCCACCTGAGGCTCGGAAAACACCACCGTCTTGGCCGCCTGATAGACCGAGGGATCGATGTGGTCCGCGTCATAGCGGTTCAGGATCCGGACAGACTCCAGGGACTCCACCCCCAGCTGCTCCCGCAGCTGACGGCACAGGCCCTGGGCCTCTACGTCAAAGCCAGGCTTCTTTTCTGAGTAGCATCGAAAAACGCTCATAACCATTCCTCCACGTTTTTTCTGTTGATTCCCGGCCGTGCGCCGCGGGGCAGGAGCCGGCGCGGCGGGTCTGTTCCGTCCTTCCGGACGGCCGGGATCTTTTCTTATGGAACTGCCCATTGGGACAGGTCATAAAAGACGTTGTACTGGGTCGGGTTCAGCTGGTCCAGCCGCCCGTACTGGGTGAGGACCGAGCCGTTTTTGAAGCAGATGGGCGCAATGGGCGCCTGCTGGCAGAGATAGCGGTACAGAGAGGAGGCGGCGGACTGCCGCAGCTCCCCCTCCGCGGTGCGGAAGGCGGAGAGCAGGCCGGAAATGACGCCGTCCTCCCATCCGCCGTAGTTCAGCGCGCCGCCGGGCGCGATGAGGGCGGAGAGGTTGAAGTCCGGGGTGAGATAGACCTCCCCCAGATACAGGTCAAAGTCCCGGGCGGCCAGGGCGGCGGTGTATTCCTCCCAGGGGAGGCGCTCCACCGTGACCCGGAGCCCGGCCTCCTGGAGCTGCCGGGCGATCTCGTTGGCGGCCGCGCTTTTGGCGGTGCTTTCGATGTTCACCAGCAGTGTCAGGGGGCGCCCCTTCAGCTCCAGGCCGGTGAGGATGGACGGGTCATAGGACAGCCGCTTGGCCAGCTCCTCATTATAAAGGGGAGAGGCGGGGTGGAGCGGGATGGCCGTCGCCGCCGCGTGCCGGGCGAAGATAGTCTCGGCCAGGGCGTCCCGGTCGATGGCACGGGCGATGGCCCGGCGGACCGCCGGGTCCCGGCACAGCCCCTGGGAGGCGTTGAAGCCCAGATAGAGCAGGTCGGTGGAGGGGTAATCCCAGACCTGATAGCTGCCGGAGGAGCCCAGCTCGCTGGTTCCGGTCAGATCCACATCGATCAGGCTCACCTCTCCGGAGTTGAAGGCGGAGACCAGCTCGTCCGGCTTGGTGAGCGAGGCCAGGCGGATCTCCCGGACCGGGAGGGAGCCGGAGTCCCCCCACCAGCCGGGACGGGCGGTGAGGCTGAGGCTGCCGCCGCTGTCGGTAAGCAGATAGGGACCGGTGCCCAGGGGGCGCGCCCCGGTCCCCAGGGCGAGGGGGATGTCCAGCAGGAGAGGCAAGGAGCTGTTTGGCTGGCTGAGGGTGAGGATGACCTGTCCCTCCGCGCCCCGGATGGACTGGACGCCGGACAGGCGGCCGGCGTACCGGGAGGCGGGGTCCAGCGCCGTCTGGAGGGCCTGGGCCGCCGCCTCCCCTGTGAGGGGAGTGCCGTCGGAGAAGGTCACTCCGGACCGGAGTGTGAAGGTCCAGGTGAGCCGATCCTCGCTGACCGTGTAGCTCTCGCACAGAAGAGGGACGGCCTGGAACTGGCTGTCCACAGCGAAGAGCCCCTCGTACATCAGAGGGGCCAGAGTGAGGTTGGCCTTGTTCCCTGAGAGGACCGGGTGAAAGCTGGCGGAGGGATAGGCGGCCAGAGTGAGGGGGGCGGCAGGCTCCTCCGGGGGGAGGGCTGTCTCTTATACACATCTGACGCTGCCGACGAACTCTAGGGTGTAGAT
>OWJB01001174.1_pt1 | contig 11828 bp, 10 predicted proteins | sample 1732861 | NCBI WGS metagenome assembly OWJB01 (sample SAMN05065762, study PRJEB22554) | human gut metagenome | biome: ENVO:2100002; feature: ENVO:00000062; material: ENVO:00002003 | host: Homo sapiens | place: USA
GAGATTACTACGCGTCTCGTGGGCTCGGAGATGTGTATAAGAGACAGCTTTCTCAGATTCCCACAATTCTGAAAACAATGGCGATTCCCAGATAAGCCCACATCACCACATAGGAAATGTAGTCTCTGGACTCATAACGCAATGGCTTCATCTGGGTTCTGTTATCCCCTCCATGATAGCACCTTGCTTCCATGGCCATGGCCAGATCATTTGCTCTTCTGAACGCAGAAATAAACAATGGAACCAGAAGCGGAATCATATTTTTTGCCTTCTGAATTATATTTCCGGTTTCAAAATCTGCGCCACGTGCAATCTGTGCTTTCATGATCTTATCGGTTTCCTCCATAAGGATTGGGATAAAACGCAGCGCAATAGACATCATCATGGCAATCTCGTGGATTGGCACATGAAGTTTATTTAACGGCCTGAGAAGTCGTTCCAGACCATCTGTAAGTTGATTGGGTGTGGTAGTCAGCGTCATAAGAGAAGAACCGATCACCAGATACGTCAGGCGGATGGCCATTCTTCCGGCCAGCTTCAGGCCCTCCTCTGTCACATGCAGGATTCCCCACTGCCAGAGAACCTTTCCGGGTGTCAGAAATATATTAAATACCACTGTGATCATAAGAAGCATCACGATTGCCTTCAGTCCCTTGAACATAAATTTCACAGGAACTTTGGAAAGAATGATCATCGCTGCCAGAAATATAGTTGCCACTGCATATCCCGGAAATGTATGGAATACGAAGACAGAGATGATAAACACCAGCGTACCCACCAGCTTTGCTCTCGGATCCATTTTGTGCAGAACGGAATCTGCAGGATAATACTGTCCTATTGTAATGTCTCGGATCATACTTCCTGCCCTCCCTCATTCTCTTCTTGTTCTGCAGACTTTTTATCCATTGTTTCCTTCTGAATGCTTAAATCTTCATCAGGCACATCTGAATGAGACTCTTTCGTCCCATCCTTAGTCAGATCAGCTTCCATCTCACTAATTAAGGTTTCTGCTTTGGCATTTTCTTTTTTCGACTGACTGTCTGAAACAGATTGTCTGTCACCGGACAACTTCCCGGGATTACATTTTCTTAAAACTGCAAGGATATTCTCTTTTGCCTCATCCACCGTTGTAGCAGTTACATCTACATCCAGGCCTTTTTCCTTCAACGCATGCATGATATAAGTAATCTGCGGTGCTGCAAGTCCCATGGCTTCCAGCTCTCTGTAATGAGCAAATACTGCTTTGGGAGCATCGTCATATGCGATTTCTCCGTCATTGACTACGATCAGTCTCTCCGCATATTTTGCAATATCCTCCATGCTGTGGGATACAAGGATAATGGTAATCCCTCTTACTTTATGAAGCTCTGCGATCTGATCAAGGATATCATCTCGTCCTTTCGGATCCAGACCTGCAGTTGGCTCATCCAGAATAAGAATTTTCGGATTCATTGCCAGTACACCGGCAATAGCAACTCTTTTCTTCTGTCCGCCGGAAAGCTCAAAAGGGGATTTACTAAAATTTTTCTCCTTGAAACCTACGTGCTGCAGTGCTTTCTTTGCTTCTACTTCTGCCTCTTCCCTGGATAATCCCTGATTCATGGGACCAAAGCATACATCAGAAAGCACATCATTCTCAAAGAGCTGATGCTCCGGATACTGAAATACAAGACCAACCTCGCTTCGCAGGGCACGACGATCATATTTCTCTCCCCAGATATCCTCTCCATTATAAGTGATCGTACCGGAAGTTGGACGGATCAGAGCATTGAAATGCTGGATCAGTGTAGATTTCCCACTTCCTGTATGTCCGATAATTCCGATAAACTGTCCGTCCGGAATAGAAAGATTGATATCTTTCAGCGCATGGATCTCATAGGCAGTTCCCGGACTGTAGGTATAAGTTACATTTTTTAATTCTATTGACATAAGGCATTCACCAGCTCCTCTGTAGTCAGTATTCCCTCCGGAACATCCACTCCGGCTTTATGAAGTTCGTGTGCCAGAAGTGTTACCTGCGGCACATCCAGTCTGTATTCTTTCAGAGTTTCCACCTGTGAGAAAATCTCTCTGGGGGTTCCCTGCATCACCACTTCTCCGTTGTCCATAACATATACCTTGTCCGCATGAACAACTTCTTCCATATAGTGGGTGATCAGAATGACTGTCACTCCTTCCCGTCTGTTAAGGTCACTGACTGCCTCAAGAACTTCCTTTCGTCCATTCGGATCCAGCATTGCAGTTGGCTCATCCAAAATGATGCATTTCGGACGCATTGCCATGACACCGGCAATTGCAACTCTCTGCTTCTGTCCGCCGGAAAGTTTATTCGGAGAATGATAACGATAGGATGTCATTCCTGTTTTTTTCAGGCTCTCATCTACACGCTCCCAGATTTTCTCTGTGGGCACACCCATATTCTCCGGTCCGAACCCTACGTCTTCTTCTACTACAGTTCCTATGATCTGATTGTCAGGATTCTGAAAAACCATGCCCGCTTTCTGTCGGACTTTCCATAATTCCGGCTCTTTAGACGTGTCAATCCCATCTACCCACAAAGTTCCTTCCGTCGGAAGCAACAGCGCATTCAGGTGCTTTGCAAGAGTAGATTTTCCGGAACCATTATGTCCCAGAACAGCCACGAATTGTCCGGCTTCAATGTCCAGGTTTACATCATTGACAGCACGCTGCGTATCCTGCACGTTACCATCTTCATCATACTTGAGATAGTCAAATCCCAGCTTGAATGCCTTGATAATTCCCATAATATTTTTTGTCCTCGTATTTTGTCTGTCTGCTGCTTATTTTCACAGGAAAAGAATCCCGTCAGTAAACAGCGAATATTTATTTTTTCAGGCTTCTTCAGTAGCTGCCAGTCCGGTCAACTCGTCAATCAGAGCCCAGATCTCATCTCTTCCCTGCTTCGTCTCAGCAGAGAAAGGAATAATAATGCCATCTTTGCTCAGCTTCAGCCCTTCTTTGATTGCTTTGATATTTTTCTGAACCTGGCTTCGTTTGAGCTTGTCAAGCTTCGTTGCAATAATGATCGGCTCATAGCCATTGTTCAGAATCCAGTCATACATCATCTTGTCATTTGCAGACGGATCATGACGGATATCAATAAGAAGGAAAACCGCCTTCAGGTTTTTGGATGTATGAAGATATCTTTCGATCATCTTGCCCCATTTTTCCTTCTCAGACTGTGAAACCTTTGCGTATCCGTAACCAGGGAGGTCTACCAGATACATGGCTTCATTGATATTATAAAAGTTAATGGTCTGTGTTTTTCCCGGCTGTGCACTTGTTCTGGCAAGAGATTTCCGGTTCATCAGCCCGTTGATCAGCGATGATTTTCCCACATTTGATTTTCCTGCAAATGCAACCTCCGGTCTGTTGGTGTCCGGGAGTTTGCTGGTAATACCGCATACGATATCTAATGATACATTCTTAATAACCATTGATTTCCTCTCTTTTTTCACAACAAATGGTCAATCTTTACTGACTGACCATTTATTTTATACCAGTGCCTTATTAAGCACTTCCTTCATCGAACTTACAAAGGTAATGGTAAGTCCGTCTGTGATTTCCTTATCTAATTCCTGAATATCCGGTTTGTTTTCTGCCGGCACTAACACCTCTTTGATCTTAGCATATTTTGCCGCAAGAAGTTTTTCTTTCAAACCGCCGATTGGAAGAACTCTTCCTCTCAGTGTGATCTCACCGGTCATTGCAAGGTCTGCCCTTACCGGCTTCTTAATAATTGCGGAAAGGATTGCAGTTGCCATGGTAATACCTGCGGATGGTCCGTCTTTTGGTACTGCCCCTTCCGGAATATGCACATGAATATCGTTTTCCTGGAAAAATTCCGGCTCAACTTTATAGTCAGAAGCAATGGAACGAATGTAAGTAATACCTGCCTGTGCAGACTCTTTCATAACATCTCCCAACTGTCCGGTAAGCATCAGCTCACCTTTTCCGGGCATTACATTGACTTCAATCTGCAGTGTATCGCCACCCACCTGTGTCCAGGCAAGCCCGCGGGAAATACCAATCTCATCTTTCTTATTTGCCATAAGATAGTTAAAATGCTCTTTTCCAAGAAAATCTGACAGATTCTTTGAAGTCACTGTAACTTTCTTTTTATCTTCTTCCATGATCAGACGTGCAGTTTTTCTGCATATCTGTCCGATGGTTCTCTCCAGGTTTCGAACTCCGGCTTCTTTTGTATAATTGTTGATGATCTTCTTAAGAGCCGCTGACTGGATTGTCAGTTTACCTTTCTCGATACCGTTCTCTTCCATCTGCTTCGGAATCAGATGTTCCTTTGCAATATGTTCCTTCTCATTCTCAGTATAACCTGCGATCTCGATCAGTTCCATACGGTCAAGAAGTGGTCTCGGAATGCCCTGAACATCGTTTGCAGTTGCAATAAACAGTACTTCTGAAAGATCCTGTGGAACCTCTATATAATGATCCATAAATCTGCTGTTCTGTTCCGGATCAAGCACCTCAAGAAGTGCCGCAGAAGTATCTCCTTTATAATCACTGCTGGTCTTGTCAATCTCATCCAGAAGCATCAGAGGATTGCCCACTCCTGCCTGCTGTAATGCTGCAGTGATCCTTCCCGGCATTGCTCCTACATAAGTCTTTCTGTGGCCCCGGATCTCAGCCTCATCTCTCACACCGCCCAGACAGATACGTACATATTTCTTATGCATTGCTTCTGCAATCGATCGGGCAATGGAGGTTTTACCTGTTCCGGGAGGTCCTACCAGACAAAGGATCGGACTTTTTCCCTTATGTGTCAGTTTGCGGACGGAAAGGAACTCCATCACACGCTCCTTCACATCTTTCAGACCGTAATGACCTTCCTGAAGTACTTTCCATGCTTCTTTCAGATCATCAGAATCTGTGGATTTCTTCTCCCACGGAAGTGCCAGCATGGTTTCAATATAACCACGCAGTACTGCATTCTCGGATACATTGCTGTTGGTATTCTTAAATCTCTCGATTTCTTTGCTGATCTTCTCTTTTACCTCATCGCCGGCCTGAAGTTCCTGGAGTTTCTTCTTAAACTCCTCTGCGTCATCCGCAGTATTATCCTCACCCAGTTCCTCACGTATCAGTTTCAGCTGCTCTCTGAGAATATATTCTCTCTGATTCTTATCAATTCTGGCCTTCACTTTTTTCTGGAGATCTCTGCCAATCTGCATGATCTCAATCTCATTTCCAAGGATTGCACCTAGAACTTCATAACGTTCCTCCAGTGTAAGTGCCTCCAGGATCTTCTGCTTATTCTGATAAGATAAAGGAATATTTACGGCAATCTGCTCAACCAGTTCCTCAACATTATCTATATTTAAAATCTGTGCTACCAGCTCTTTGCTGACTTTTCCATTTTCCATGCAGTATCTGTGGAATAATTCCTTAAGGCTTCTGTGCATGGCTTCCATCACTGGTTCCGGCATCTGCATTTCTTCTTCATCAACAGGTATGATCTCACTTCTGATAAACGGAAACTCCTGCTCAAATTTCACAAGTGTGGCTCTTCCCGTTCCCTCTACAAGTACCCGCAAAAGATTCTGCGGAAGTTTCACAACCTGTTTGATATAGGCAATGGTTCCTACATGATATACACCTGCCAGATCCGGTGATTCCACCTCAGGATCAATCTGAGTAACCAGAAAAATCTTCTGGTCATGAAGCATGGCAGCTTCAATCGCCTTGACAGAACGCTCCCTGCTCACATCAAAATGAACGATCATCCCGGGAAGGATGGTAGTCCCCCTGAGAGCGATCGCAGGCAGCACTATATTCTGATTTGTCATTTATTGTTCAGTCCCTTTCATCAGGCTGTTTCCGGTTTATCCTTCTTGTGTGTCCGGGACGTTCTTCTGCTTCCGGCTGTCTTCGCCTGTGCAGGAGTTTCTCCGCGGACGATCTCCGGCTCACCGGTGCCATCTACTACATCTTTGGTAATTGTACACTTGCGAATCGTGTCATCTGACGGAATCTTATACATCAGATCCATCAGTGAACCTTCCATGATCGCACGCAAACCTCTGGCTCCTGTCTTACGTTCCAGAGATTTCTTTGCGACCAGTTCAAGTGCATCATCTTCAAAATCAAGTTCAACACCATCCAGTTCAAATAATCTGTGATACTGTTTGGTAAGTGAGTTCTTCGGCTCTTTCAGAATACTGATCAGCGCATTCTCATCCAGCGCATCCAGAGTTACAACTACCGGCACACGACCGATAAACTCAGGAATCAGGCCGAATTTGATAAAGTCTTCCGGCATTACATCCTTCAGGATTTCACCCACATTTCTGTCTTCCTTAACAGAAACCTCTGCACCGAAACCGATGGACTTGGTATCCTGTCTGGACTCAATGATCTTCTCGATTCCGTCAAAAGCACCGCCGCAGATAAACAGAATATTTGTTGTATCAATCTGAAGAAACTCCTGATGAGGATGCTTGCGGCCACCCTGAGGCGGAACACTTGCCACTGTACCTTCCAGAATCTTCAGAAGTGCCTGCTGCACGCCTTCACCGGAAACATCGCGGGTTATGGATGGATTCTCAGATTTTCTTGTGATCTTATCAATCTCATCAATATAGATAATTCCGTACTGTGCACGTTCAATATCATAATCTGCTGCCTGAATGATCTTGAGAAGAATATTCTCAACATCCTCTCCTACATATCCGGCTTCTGTCAGTGTAGTAGCATCTGCAATAGCAAACGGTACATTCAGAAGTCTGGCAAGTGTCTGAGCCAACAGAGTTTTACCTGAACCTGTAGGTCCAAGCATCAGAATATTACTCTTCTGAAGCTCTACATCAGAATTTTTTGACGCAAGAATTCTTTTATAGTGATTATAAACAGCAACGGAAAGAGCCTTTTTTGCTGCATCCTGACCAATTACATAATCATCCAGAACTGCATGGATCTCTTCCGGTTTTAACAGATTAATATCAGAATTCAAAACCTCGTCATCATAAGGATTTAATTCTTCCTCCATGATCTCTGAGCAGATGCCAATGCACTCGTCGCATATAAATACTTTACCATCCGGACCTGCGATCAGTTTTCTTACCTGATCTTCTGTCTTCTGGCAAAAGGAGCATCTTACTTTTCCTTCTCTCATTTTTTCTGCCATGAATTTATGTCTGTCCTTTCTCTATACTAACTAATAAGACTCCTGTGACGATTCACAGGAGTCTTATCTTTCGCATTATTTATGCATGACTACACCGTCAATCAGTCCATATGCCTTTGCTTCTTCAGCAGTCATATAGTTGTCCCGGTCTGTATCACGCTCAACAACTTCTATCGGCTGACCGGTATTTGCAGCCAATAACTCATTTAAAGTTCTCTTTGTCTGTGCGATATGATCTGCCACGATCTGGATCTCTGTTGCCTGTCCCTGCGCACCGCCGGATGGCTGATGGATCATGATAGTGGAATGCGGAAGAGCAAATCTCTTTCCTTTTGCACCGCCTGCCAGGAGAAAGGCGCCCATGCTGGCAGCCATTCCAAGACAAATGGTAGAAACATCGCATTTAATATACTGCATGGTATCATAGATCGCCATGCCGGCTGTTACGGAACCGCCCGGGCTGTTGATATACAGCTGAATATCTTTACCAGGATCTTCTGCTTCCAGGAAAAGAAGCTGTGATACGATCAGTCCTGCACTCACATCATTTACTTCCTCACCAAGAAAAATGATTCTGTCCTTCAGAAGCCTTGAATAGATATCATAGCTTCTCTCTCCCCTGCTTGTCTGTTCAATGACATAAGGTACTAAACTCATATAAACGCCTCCATTTACGCGGCTGACTTTTTTCCGAAAAAGGCAGACATCTGAGCCTGTCTCTTTTCGGTTCTTAAAATTCGATTACTTTAAAATTAAACTTCCTTAGCAGCGTCAGCGATAACAGTAACTGCTTTCTGTACAGCCATGTCTTTCTTCATCTGCTCAAGTTCACGCTCTCCAAGTAATTCTTTTAACTTGTCAGCTTCCATTTTGTATGCTTCAGCCATCTTGGAGATCTCTTCATTTACTTCTTCCTCTGTTGGCTGAATGTTCTCAACTTCTGCTACTTTCTCAAGAACCAGTCTTGTCTGGATTCTCTTTAATGCCTGTGGTTTCATGTCTTCCATCATCTTGTCAGCAGTCATGCCTGTGAACTGGAAGTACTGATCCATGGATAATCCCTGGGACTGCATTCTTCTGCTGAAATCATCAAGCATCTGACGGCACTGTGTCATAAGCATAGCTTCCGGAATATCCATCTGTGCATTTTCGATTGCTTTATCTACTGCTGCATCTTCTTTTGCACGTTTTGCTTCGTTTGCTTTCTTATCTTCAAGGTTTGTTTTTACATGCTCTTTGTACTCTGCAAGTGTATCGAACTCAGAAACATCTTTTGCAAAATCATCATCCAGTTCAGGAAGTTCTTTTGCTTCGATCTTCTTAACTGCGCATTTGAAGATTGCTTCTTTACCTGCAAGTTCTTTTGCCTGATATTCTTCAGGGAATGTAACTTTTACGTCTACATCATCGCCAACTTTAGCACCAACAAGCTGTTCCTCGAATCCCGGGATAAATGTGTTGGAACCAAGTGTCAGAGGATACTCTGTAGCCTGTCCGCCATCGAAAGGTACTCCGTCTACAGATCCTTCGAAGTCGATTGTTACAATATCATTTAACTGAGCTGCGCGGTCTTCTACGCTGATTGTTCTGGAGTTTTTCTCCTGCTCTTTCTTGAGTTCAGCTTCTACGTCTTCGTCTGTTACTGTGATTTCAGTTTTCGGTACTTCTACACCTTTGTAATCACCTAATGTAACTTCTGGTTTAACAGCAACTTCTGCTGTGAAGATGAATGCTTTTCCAGGCTCAGCCTGTGTGATGTCGATTGTCGGCTGGGAAACGATCTCAAGTTCGCATTCAGCTAATGCTTTGCTGTAGTGTTCCGGAATCAGAGCGTTAACAGCATCTTCAAGGAATACTCCTTTGCCATACATCTGCTCGATCATTTTTCTTGGAGCTTTTCCTTTACGGAATCCAGGGATGGAAATTCTTCCTTTTGCTTTCTGGTATGCATTCTGCATTGCTTTTTCTAAATCTTCAGCGGCAACTTCGATAGTAAGTTTAGCCATGTTTTTTTCCATTTTTTCCACCTGTAAACTCATGTTACATGTTCCTCCTTAATTTTCAGGTTATGATTGCGACTGGTTTTTCAGCTGCGTTATATCATTCACAGTTTTTACCTATTTCTATATATTCAAGTCTGAGCTCCGCTCCCACCATTGCAGAAGCGGGAGAGTTACTGTTCACTCTGTGTCAGTAACGCAAGAAGTCTGTTTATAACTCAATTATATATTTACAGTCATTGTAGCAGTATAGCACAAAAAATCCAAAAGTGCTAGTGTTTTTTCGCATAAAAATAAGGGTTTTGGGATGTTTTAACGTGTGTAAACTACAGATTCTGCGATTTCTTTTGCTTTTTCTTCATTTTCGAGCTGTGAAATCAGGGAGAGTGCGAAGTCTACAGCCGTTCCCAGGCCGCGGCTGGTGGTTATGTTTCCGTCTACTACTACGCTGTCTTCACTTGTTACTGCGCCATCTTTGGAGAGAACTTCCATGAATGACGGATAGGAAGTTGCTTTGCGGCCTTTGAGGAATCCCAGTCCGGAAAATACGCTTGGAGCTGCGCAGATGGCTGCGATTTTTTTGCCTTTATTGTTGAAGTCTGTCAGGAGGTCGATGAGTGGTTTGTAACCGGCAAGGTATTTGGTTCCCGGCATTCCTCCAGGAAGAACGAGCATGTCGGCGTCGGCGAAGTCGGTTTCAGCGAATATGGCGTCGGTGAGCATGGTGATGCCGTGGGATGTCTGGATCCGGGTGGTTTCTTTGATAGATATGGTTTTGATGTCGATTCCGGCGCGGCGAAGAAGGTCTACTACGGTTAAGCCTTCAATGTCTTCGAATCCGTCGGCGAGGAAGATGTATGCTTTTTTACTCATTTTTTTGTGCCTCCTGATTGTTGTATTTTTTAAGATTTTTATCTTGTTTTTCTGAAATGGATTATAGCATTTTTTATGGATAGTTACAATGTTTGTTTGAGTTGCATAGAGACAGATGGCTTCGCGCTGGGAACTGGCAAAGTGTTACTTTTACCATATCTCTGGTTTCAAGTCTTTCGGCAATGGATCTGGATATGTTTCGCCGTTTAGGGTTTCCGTCAGTTCTTTTCTGGCTTGATTTGCCAGTTCTGGATTTTGTAAAAAATCCAGGGCAGTGAGAGCCATGATTTTGGCGGCGTAGAGCATTCCTTTGTGAGCTATTGAGGATTTGCCCTGGGCTACTGCCTGCCAGGAGTGGAGAGCGGTTCCTGCGGCGAATGTGGGGATGTTGAGGTGGACGGTTGGAACGATCCAGCTTACGTCTCCTACATCGGTGGAGTATTTGAGGTCGCTGTACAGATTTTGACAGGCGATTGGTTCGAAGATTGGGGTTTTCATTGCTTCCGGTGCTTTGGGACCAAAGTAGTCCCGGGCAATTGTAGGAAGTTGGTTTTTGTCCTGATCCGAGAGGGACTGCTGGAATTTTTGTGCGTAGGCATATTCCTGCTCTGTATATGGAATCGGGCCAAGTTTTTCCAAGTAGGTGTTCATATGGTCTGCAAGGATTTTACTGGAGATTAAATTGGAATAGGCAGCCACCTGACGGATTTCTACGGTAGTTTCGGTCATGAGGGCGGCGCCTTTGGCTATATTACATACACGGTTGTAGAGTTCTTTTACCTGAGTGATCTTCGGGGCGCGGATGGCGTAGAGTACTTGGGCTCTGGACTGGACTACGTTTGGGGCATCTCCGCCTGTGTCGGTGATGGCATAGTGGATTCTGGCTTCGTCTATCATGTGTTCACGCATGTAGTTTACGCCTACGTCCATTAATTCTACTGCATCCAGTGCGGAACGGCCTAATTCCGGGCACATGGAGGCGTGTGCCGGGGTTCCGTGGAATGTGAAGAAGACTCTGAAGTTTGCTTTGGTGCTTCCGTAGCATGCGCGTCGTCCCTGTTCCGGGTGCCAGCAGAGGGCGAGGTCACAGTCATCGAAATAGCCGTCGCGTACGAGAAACGCTTTGCCGCCTGCGTTTTCTTCGGCTGGGCAGCCGTAGTAGCGGATTGTTCCTTTCAGGTTGTGTTCTTTCATGAAGTCTTTTAATGCGATGACGGAAGCAAGGGTGCCTGTTCCGATAAGCTGATGACCGCAGCCATGACCACAATTATCAGTATGTCCTGAATCTGGATTTTGTTTCTTTTCTCTTTCCGGCACGCTTTCATATTTTGAATCTGATGTTTTTTCTTCCGGGATTCTCTCGGTAGTATCTGCTTTCTGCGAGAGTCCCGGCAGGGCATCAAATTCGCCAAGAAATCCTATAACCGGTTTTCCGGAACCGTATTCTGCAATAAATGCTGTTTCCTCTCCTGCCAGATTTGATTTTATGGAAAATCCCTCTTTCTTTAATGTCTGCTGAAGTAATTCAGAAGATTTATATTCTTGAAATCTCGGCTCCGCATACTCCCAGATTTTATCGCTGATTTTGGCATAATATTCTTTTTTATCTTCAATTTTTTCTGATATTTCTTTTATGTATTCATCCATATATTTTTCCTCTTGTCCCATGCTGTTTCCTACTTTCTTCTTCATTCCCCACAACATTTTTATCTATTTTACATTAAGCAGATATCATGTTACTGTTCACACACCACTATCCCGAGACATACAAGCCAAAATTCCATTGCCGC
>OWJB01001175.1_pt1 | contig 11827 bp, 7 predicted proteins | sample 1732861 | NCBI WGS metagenome assembly OWJB01 (sample SAMN05065762, study PRJEB22554) | human gut metagenome | biome: ENVO:2100002; feature: ENVO:00000062; material: ENVO:00002003 | host: Homo sapiens | place: USA
CCCGGCGTACGTACCAGAATAGGATCGATATTTATAGCCCGAAGCAGTGATGCAAACAGTACGCTACCGTCCACACAATTAATCTGCGAAGATTCCAGTGCATCATCAAACGTACGAACCCGTTGCGAGAAAACAACATTGCTCGAAAGGCTGGTGTTGGAAACAGAACTGTAACGGAATTTGCGTTTCTGCAATATATTCCAAAGAGCATACACCTGCTTGTCCACCGCCCCTTTAGCCTTACTCTGATAGCCAAGGAAGCGATTGACAATACGAGTATTCAATGCTTCGCGAAGCAACTGGTCAATCATCGGATTCTCTTCATTGACATAGGCAGCAAAGAAAATACTTGTATCATGGAATTTGGTTCCATTCGATACATACCCCAATAGACATTCATTGATACTGCGCACAGAGAATGTACGCACCCGTTGCCCCAAATCCTTTCCATTCATCTCGACAGTAATAGCCACACTTACCGGTTCTGCCTGCACCTCATTTTTCAGAGCTTCATAGTTCCAGATGATATCAGGATAAATCGTATATTCCGTCCGAGGCTTGTTTAGTACAAATTCCGACACCGAACGGGAGAAAAAAGGCGTTTCAGCCACTTCAATCCGTACCCGGCTATAGGCTGTCTTCGACTTCACCCGAACAGCAATACACGATTTCGGATTCCCCAAATAATTAGAATCCGACGGAACAATCACCTGCGCATCAGTAGTGGCAACAGACAAAATCGCTGAAGGAAATATATTCCCGCCCAAATCATCCACAATCTCAAAACCGGAATTGAATGAAGTATATTTAAACACAGACATACCGCCAAGGAGAATTAACAGTACCACCACAGATCCTATTATTTCCTTCCGATGCCGTTTTAAGTCAATTTTTATCATTATTTGTAGTTTCTATAATCAAACGTTTCTATTGTATCTCGCTAACAAAGATAACAAATAGTGAGCGGTTTTTCCTCTTACAATCAACAAAAACTTCCATATTCCGCATCAATTCTCGGAATTCCCGGAATGTAACACGATTGTAACGTCTGTTTCATCTGCCCGTAACAAAGTCTCCTCATCTTTGCAAAGGATAAAATAAAAACGTAACTTTGTCATATCACATTAATACATATATCTTATGAACGATTACCGTATTCTAGTTGTCGACGATGAAGAAGACCTCTGTGAGATTCTGAAATTCAATCTTGAAAACGAAGGTTATGAAGTTGATACTGCAAACTCTGCTGAAGAAGCAATGAAGATGGACATCAGCAGCTATCACTTGATTCTCCTCGATGTGATGATGGGAGAAATCTCCGGATTCAAAATGGCGAACATCCTGAAAAAAGACAAAAAAACAGCGAAAGTGCCTATTATCTTTATCACAGCAAAAGATACCGAAAACGATACTGTGACCGGATTCAACCTGGGAGCAGATGATTATATTTCAAAACCTTTCTCGCTGCGTGAAGTCATCGCCCGTGTGAAGGCCGTATTAAGACGCACAGTAACAACGGAAACGGAAAGAGTCCCCGAACGTCTAACTTATCAGTCGCTCGTTATTGACATCACAAAGAAAAAAGTAAGTATCGACGATGAAGAAGTGCCATTGACCAAAAAAGAATTTGAGATCTTGCTTCTGCTGGTACAGAATAAGGGACGTGTATTTTCCCGTGAAGACATCCTGGCCCGCATCTGGAGTGACGAAGTGTACGTGCTCGACCGTACCATCGACGTAAACATCACCCGTCTGCGTAAAAAGATTGGGGTATACGGCAAATGCATTGTCACCCGTCTCGGATATGGATACTGTTTTGAAGCTGAATAAATAATTATGCCGAATTAAATAGTTATTATGAACCTGCCTGTAACTCAAAAGCATTTTCTTTCTTTTAGCCGAAAGCTTTTCCTTTCGGTTATTTCACTATTCCTGGTATTTGCCATTTGTTTTATTGCGTACCAGTATCAACGTGAACGGGAATATAAAATAGAACTGCTAAACACCAAACTGCAAGATTACAACAGCAGGCTCTACGAACAACTGGAGAATCAATCTCTTGACAGTGAGATCATCAACGGTTATATCAATAACCATATCCTGGAAGACTTGCGTGTAACCCTTATTGATGCTCAAGGAAATGTTGTTTACGACAGCTATCCAAGTCATAATAACCAGATGGAGAACCACCTGAACCGTCCGGAAGTACAGAAAGCCATAAAGCATGGCAACGGATATGATGTACGCCGTACTTCCGAAACAACCGGAGTTCCCTATTTCTATTCGGCCACTCATTATAAAGATTATATTGTCCGTTCGGCTTTACCTTACAATGTCAGCCTCATCAACAACCTGCAAGCAGACCCGCACTATTTATGGTTTACCGTAATCGTGACCTTATTATTAATGATTATCTTCTACAAATTCACCAACAAACTGGGGACTGCCATCAGCCAACTCCGTGAATTTGCGATGCGCGCCGACCGGAACGAGCCTATCGAAATGGCTATGCAATCCGCCTTCCCGCACAACGAACTGGGAGAAATATCACAGCACATCATTCAAATCTACAAACGACTGCACGAAACCAAAGAAGCTCTCTACATTGAGCGTGAAAAGCTAATTACCCACCTTCAAATCTCACACGAAGGACTAGGTATATTTACTAAAGACAAAAAAGAGATTCTTGTCAACAATCTTTTCACCCAATACAGCAACCTGATTTCAGACTCCAACCTGGAAACAACAGAAGAAGTCTTTGCCATCAGCGAACTGCAAGAGATTATTCATTTTATCAATAAGAACCAGCAAGAACGTTCGAGAGGAAAAGGTGAAAAACGAATGTCTGTCACCATCAATAAGAATGGACGGACATTTATCGTAGAATGTATCATCTTCCAGGATGCCAGCTTCGAGATTTCCATCAACGACGTTACTCAAGAAGAAGAGCAAGTAAGACTTAAACGCCAACTGACCCAGAATATCGCCCATGAGTTGAAAACTCCCGTCAGCAGTATCCAAGGGTATTTGGAAACCATTGTCAGCAATGAAAATATTCCACGCGAGAAGATCAATGTATTCCTCGAACGTTGTTATGCACAAAGTAACCGTTTAAGTCGGCTATTACGCGACATCTCCGTACTCACCCGCATGGATGAAGCCGCCAGCATGATCGACATGGAACGGGTAGACATCAGTGTGTTGGTAGGTAACATCATCAACGAAGTATCGTTGGAGCTTGACGAAAAGCATATTACAGTCGTCAACTCCTTAAAGAAGAGTATACAAATCAAAGGAAATTACTCACTACTTTATTCCATCTTCCGTAATCTAATGGATAATGCCATCGCATACGCCGGAAGTAATATCCAGATCAATATCAACTGTTTCCGTGAAGATGAGAATTTCTACTATTTCAGCTTTGCCGACACAGGTATTGGAGTATCTCCCGAACATCTGAATCGTCTCTTCGAACGTTTCTACCGGGTAGACAAAGGTCGTTCACGGAAAGTAGGTGGAACAGGACTGGGATTAGCTATTGTGAAGAACGCCGTCATCATCCACGGTGGCAGCATCTCCGCCAAGAACAATCAGGGAGGCGGACTGGAATTTGTATTTACATTGGCAAAGGAGAAGTAAAATCAGGAGTTATCCTGCAAAACTTGTCTAATCAAAAAACGAACAGAAAAGAACGCAGCAAAATAAAAGGAAGAAAAATTCTTTGAATAAAGTAGAAAGGGCATTATCTTTGCCACCAATGTAATCTACATAAGTTCAATGTAATAATTGTTAGTTATGAAAACAAACATCTATATTCTTCCAGCTATATGCATCCTTTGCCTTTGTGCCTGCAAAAGCGGCAACGCTTCCAGTCTGAACAAAAATGATGTAATACAAGACACCATTAAAACCTTTACATTGCCTGCCATCCCCCCAATGATGACAGCCCCTGAACAACGGGCAGATTTTCTGGTGAAACATTATTGGGATAACGTCAACTTCGCCGACACCAATTACATCCACCGCCCCGAAGTGACCGAACAAGCTTGGGCGGATTATTGTGACATACTGAATCACGTTCCGTTGGAAACTGCACAAGAAGCCATGCGGAAAACAATCGAACAAACGAATGTAGACAAAAAAGTATTTACCTACATCACCGACCTGGCGGATAAATACTTATACGACCCCAACTCCCCCATGCGTAACGAAGAATTCTATATTCCCGTATTAGACGCCATGTTAGCTTCTCCCTTGTTAGAGGAAATAGAAAAAGTACGTCCTAAAGCCCGCCGGGAATTAGCACAGAAAAACCGTATCGGAACCAAAGCCCTGAACTTCAACTACACATTAGCTTCTGGCGCACAAGGCTCCCTCTATCAACAGCAAGCCGACTATATCCTCCTATTCATCAACAACCCCGGTTGTCATGCCTGCACAGAAACGATAGACGCCCTGAAAAACGCACCTATCATCAACCGACTTTTGGGACAAAAGAAACTAACAGTCCTCTCCATCTACCCTGACGAAGAGTTGGACGAATGGAGAAAACACCTGAATGAATTCCCCAAAGAATGGATCAACGGATACGACAAGAAATTTGCCATCAAAGAACAACAACTATATGATTTGAAGGCTATTCCTACCCTCTACCTTTTAAACAAGGAAAAGATCGTGCTCCTAAAAGACGCCACCGCACAAGCTATTGAAGAATACCTAACTAATATTGAATTAAAGTAAAAACGGTGCAGAAATGAACTAATTTATTTCTCACTGATTGTAGCTATTCCCTTTATGTGCTATAATTATTCCGGAGTTATACTAAATATAATCACTCCGGATACATATATTTATTCGTCGGACTATAGTCCGACGCAAAGTTAACTATAGTCTTTCTTTCGAAGCACTATAGTCCAACGAAAGATAGACTATAGTTCGACGAATTAATATATGCATATGGAGATATTATTTTCTACAGAATTGGAATATAAATTTAGTACTTGAATTCCTTGTCTAAAACATTTGATTCATATCGGTGCAGTAAGAAACAAAATAGGTGGATGCCGCTGCATCCACCTATAAGAAACTACCAATTATGTTTCAATAAATCTGTTTCATACGTCCAACGTTGGACATAGACAAAGATACTTTTTAGAAGCTAATCTTATGTCAAAGGCGGGCAACTCAATACCCGCCTCTAAAATCCGCTAATTTGGTAAATTTTGTAATAAGTGGCAGTCTCATTTACAAAAATACAAAAAATATCGAAGAAAACAAGTAAGAAGCAACAAATAATCGGTCCTTGCACGGCTCCTCCAATCTCGTTCTTTTTGGTTCTTTTTCTTTCGTATCAAGACGAAAGAAAAAGAACATCCCCCAACTTGGAAAAAACAAATAAACTCCCTATCTTTGTCGCGCATTGGTTTGCGACTCCCATGCGGGGGAAGCAATTAAAAGGGAATCAGGTGTAAATCCTGAACAGTCCCGCTGCTGTAAGTTCCATGTATGTTACAAGCAATTCACTCATTGCCACTGGAGACTAATCTGGGAAGGCGTTTGTAACAGGAATAAGTCAGAAGACCTACCATGCAATTATGTTTCACTGCTTTCGAGGAAAAAGCGTTGAGTCTAATGAACCGGACAAGTCGTCTATCATTTCATTCATCACTCTAATTCAGAGAAAGTGTGTTAAAACGAATAAACTCTGCCAAGTTTATTTATGCGTGTCCGGTCGAAGGGATTTCGCCCGGACACTTTTAAATAGCAACAGACTGAAAAAGAACTAAATGAGAGAGAGAACATTTAAGAAAATGATCTTTGCGGTATTCTGCTGCCAATTCATATCCATACCACTTTTTGCACAACAGCAAAAGGTAGATACGACACATACATATTCTATTCCTGAAGTAACTGTATCAGATATCTATCAGACTCGCGAAGTACGTTCTACCGCTCCCCTGCAAGTATTCTCCAAAGACGCTCTGAAAAACCTGCACGCCCTGCAAGTATCCGACGCAGTGAAACACTTTGCCGGAGTGACCGTAAAAGACTACGGAGGTATTGGCGGACTAAAAACTGTATCCATACGAAGCCTGGGAGCACAACATACCGCTGTTGGCTATGACGGGATCACCCTAACCGATTGCCAAACGGGACAAATCGACATCGGGCGTTTCTCACTCGATAACGTAGACAGACTTTCTCTAAACAACGGACAAAGCGATAACATCTTCCAACCTGCCCGCTTCTTTGCGTCAGCAGGCATCTTGAATATCCAGACACTTACCCCACAGTTCACAAAAGACAAAAAGACCAACATAGCAGGAGCTTTCAAAACAGGTTCCTGGGGATTAGTCAATCCCTCCCTCCTGCTGGAACAACAATTCAATAAAACATGGAGCATGTCAGTCAATGGCGAATGGATGTCTTCTGACGGACATTATCCATATACACTGCGCTATGGAAGTGCAGAAGGAGATCTATCCTCACGTGAGAAACGGAAGAATACAGACGTACAGACATTCCGTGCTGAAGCCGGACTTTACGGTAACTTCTCCGATAAAGAACAATGGCGGTTGAAAGCCTATTACTTCCAGTCCTCCCGGGGACTACCCAAAGCTACTACTTTCTACAACGACCATTCTACCCAACACCTGTGGGATAAAAACACTTTCATACAAAGTCAATACAAGAAAGAATTCAGCCAACAATGGGTATTCCAAACCTCTGCCAAGTGGAATTGGAGCTATCAACGTTACCTGGACCCCGACACAAAGAACTCATTAAAGAAAACAGAAAACAGCTACTACCAGCAAGAATATTACCTTTCCGCTTCTGTACTATACAGACTGTTGAGCAACCTCTCATTCTCTCTTTCCACAGACGGAAGCATCAACACCATGAATGCCGATCTAAACAACTTTGTACATCCCACGCGCTATTCATGGCTAACGGCATTCGCCGGCAAATACGTGAATGACTGGTTAACAATCTCCGCATCCGCATTGGCAACCGTTATCAATGAAGATGTAAAGAAAGGCGGCAGCGCCGGCAATCACCGTAAACTAACCCCTTATGTGAGTGCCGCATTCAAACCTTTTCATAATGAAGAATTCCGTGTACGCTTCTTTTATAAGGACATTTTCCGCCTGGCAAGTTTCAACGACTTATATTACGAAGAAGTAGGAAACACACAACTAAAGCCGGAAAAAGCCAAACAATACAATATCGGACTGACATACAGCAAGAATGTATGCCCGTTCCTACCCTATTTGTCAGCAACCGTCGACGCTTATTATAATAAGGTAACAGATAAAATCATCGCTTACCCTACCAAGAACCTTGCAGTATGGAGCATGAAAAACCTGGGACAGGTTGACATCAAAGGCATTGATGTTACAGGAAGCCTCTCCCTCCAACCTTGGAAAAAAATCCGTATCAACCTCTCGGGTAACTATACATACCAACGAGCATTAGACGTTACCCCACCCGATCCGAATACGTATGAATCAACATACAAACACCAGATAGCCTACACTCCCCGCGTCTCCGCTTCGGGGCAGGCAGGTATCGAAACACCATGGATCAACCTGTCTTACTCATTCCTATTTTCAGGAAAGCGCTATGCGTTGGGACAAAACATTGCCGAAAACAGATTAGATAGTTATAGCGACCACAGTATTTCTGCAAGCCGTGATTTCCTGATAAGAAAAGTCACCACCTCTTTCAGCCTGGAAGTACTGAACCTGATGGACAAGAATTACGAGATTGTAAAATACTTCCCAATGCCCGGACGATCTGTAAGAGCAACAATAAAAATAAGATATTAAATATTATAAAATAAGATATTGACGTGAAAAGGAAATTAATATATATATTCTGGTGCTGGCTGTCATCGATCTTGTTATTCATGGCATGTGATGACATGGAAGACAAACCCTTCACATCAGGCATTATAGGTGATCCGACAGAAACGGGTACCGCTGAATTATATGTATTATGTGAAGGACTGTTCAATCAGAATAACAGCTCATTGGCACGTTTCTCTTTCGGTAATCAACAAATGGTTCGTGATTACTTCAAAGCAGTCAACCACCGAGGATTAGGAGATACAGCCAACGATATGGCTATTTACGGAAGCAAGGTATATGTCGTAGTCAACATCTCCAGTACAGTAGAAGTGATAGATTTTCGTACAGGAACCTCATTGAAACAAATTCAGATGCAGGCAGAAAATGGGAGTTCCCGCCAACCACGCTATATCGCTTTTCATAAAGAAAAAGCATACGTATGTTCCTATGATGGAACCGTTGCGCGTATAGACACAACTTCCCTCTCCATAGATGCCATCACATCAGTGGGACGTAACCCTGACGGCATTTGTGTACAAAACGAAAAGCTATATATTTCCAATTCCGGCGGATTGGATTATTCATCAGGGCTGGGTGTAGATAATACAGTATCCGTTGTCGATATTGCCACATTCAAAGAAAGTAGCAAAATTATAGTAGGCCCGAATCCCGGTAAAATAATAGCAGGTCCGGATGAAACCGTTTATGTAGCCACCCGTGGCGATGATATAGGAGCCGGAGATTATAATTTCGTCAAGATAGACTGCCGGACAAACAAAGTCACTCAATCTAACGAGAAAGTGCAAAACTTCGCCATCGACGGAGATATAGCCTATCTATACAATTATAACTATACCACACAAACTTCTTCTATCAAGATGTTCAATCTGAAAACAGAAGAAACAATCCGTGAGAATTTCATAACCGATGGAACTGTGATAAAGACACCTTACGGTATCAATATCAACCCTTACAGCAACAATGTATATATCACCGAAGCACGCGATTACATCACTTACGGCGACTTACTTTGTTTCAACCAACAAGGACAACTCATGTTCCGCCTGAACAACATCGGACTTAACCCGAATACCATCGCATTCAGTGACAAAGCCTCACAAAGCAATATTGACGATAATGACGATGACACGGAAAACCCTCTAGCTTTCGCCAATAAAGTATGGGAATACCGTCCTGCTCCCGGACAATTTATCAATACTACCACATCAGCATACAAGGATGGATTTACCTACGATGAAATATTGGAAGAAGCAACCCGCAGAATCCAGCAAAAATCGCTTATTACATTAGGAGGATTCGGTGGCTACATTGTTTTAGGATTCCCACAGCCCATTCCGAATGTAACGGGAGAATATGACTTCAAGGTAAGAGGTAATGCTTACTACAATTCCAAAACCGGAACAGGAGAACTGGGAGGAAGTGCCGAACCGGGAATTGTATTCGTATCCAAAGATGCAAACGGTAATGGAAAACCTGATGACGAATGGTATGAACTGAAAGGCAGCGAATACGGGAAAGATACAGAAACCCGAGGATATGAAATAACTTATTACCGCCCGAACCCAGCCAACCAAAATGTTTTCTGGAAGGACAATAAAGAAAACGAAGGATATATTCTCCGCAACAGTTACCATAATCAGGAATCCTATTATCCACTTTGGGTAGAAGATAATGAAATCACATTCCAGGGAACACGCCTAAAAGATAATGCTGTCTTAGAAAATGGATTATGGGTAGGATATTGTTATCCATGGGGATATGCAGACAACCATCCCAACACCAAGGAAGGCAGTAATTTCAAGATAGATTGGGCTGTGGACAGTAACGGTACACCAGCCGACTTGGATCAAATAGATTTCGTTAAGATTATGACTGCAGTTAACCAAGACGCAGGACAAATGGGTGAAATATCAACCGAAGTCACAACCGTTGAAAACTTACATTTCAAAAAATAATCAACAATTTATTAATAACTAAAATTAGAAAAGAACATGAAAAAATTATCCTTATTATTACTATTATCAGTATTTGTATTTTGTGGCTGTAGCGATGATGACGATGTAAAGAATGAAATAATCATCGACTTTGAGAATCTTTTGAATGAAGAAAATGACCAGTTTATAGCAAATGGCACACCCAATAATCAAAGCTTTCAAGAGACAGAATTCAATGATCCTCAAAATCTAATCTCATTCAAACACTATTATGCAGATTGGGGAGGTGGCTACAGCTTCGCTGGATTTACTTATATGAACCTAACAGACAATCAGACATCTAATAGCCCTGCGCCAATATCTGGAAAAGCCAAAATTGGTAATGTATACATAGCCGTAGATAGTAGTGATGGAGAATATGGTACACCAGCCATTCTTACTATAAAAGATAACAAATACAAAGTAAAAGGAACATGGATTACTAATAGTACTTATGCATATAATGGAATGGTACAGGGAGATAATATAGCCAATGCATTCAAAGCGGGAAATTGGTATAAAGTCATTGCTACAGGATACGATGAAACTGGAAATGAAACTGGAAAAACTGAAATCTTATTAGCTGATTATAAAACAGATAATGATAAACCTATAAAGGAATGGATTTGGTTCGATCTTTCAGCACTTCAAAATGCTATAAAAGTTAAGTTCATACCAGACTGCAATGACAAAACAAATGGATATATGAATACAGCTGCTTATTTTTGTCTTGACGGAATTACCCTTATAGAGAAATAAGAGTAACTGTTCGATTGACATCAACCGATTATATATCTATTTCTAATCAGCCTATTGATTACCAATAATCAAACTTATAATCATATTCAATCGAATACATAATTTTAAAGGTGAAGTGCACCCCAAAAGATTTTTTTCTAACTTTTGAGGTGCACTTCATTTTGACACAATCTCCCTCTTTATATCTACTTACCACAAATTGATATATCACTAGCCTACGGAGAAATAATTCCATCAGTCACAACTTACAAAAAGTCACCATAAATTTGTTAATCACGCAGATTTTAGCTACATTCGTCGATCTAAACTATAAATCTACAACAATGGAATTACCTTTTGCTGAATCATGGAAAATCAAGATGGTAGAACCCATCCGGAAAAGCACACGTGAAGAGCGCGAGCAATGGATTAAAGAAGCACATTATAATGTCTTTCAACTCAAATCAGAACAAGTTTATATAGATCTCATCACCGACTCGGGAACCGGAGCGATGAGTGACCGTCAATGGGCGGGAATGATGCTAGGTGATGAAAGCTATGCCGGAGCAACCTCATTCTTCAAATTGAAAGAGATGATTACGAAACTAACAGGATTTGAATACATCATACCAACCCATCAGGGACGTGCCGCTGAAAATGTTCTTTTCTCTTATTTGGTACATGAAGGAGACATTGTGCCCGGAAACTCACATTTTGACACCACCAAAGGGCACATCGAGGGACGTCATGCCATCGCATTAGACTGCACCATCGATGCAGCCAAACAAACCCAACTAGAAATACCGTTTAAAGGAAATGTAGACCCTGATAAATTACAGAAAGCCCTCACAGAATACGCTGAACGGATTCCTTTTATCATTGTCACCATCACCAACAATACAGCCGGAGGACAACCCGTCTCCATGCAAAACCTGTACGAAGTACGTGCCATCGCCGACAAATATGGCAAACCCGTACTTTTCGACTCTGCACGTTTTGCCGAGAATGCCTACTTCATCAAAATGCGCGAAGAAGGTTACCGAGACAAAACTATCAAAGAAATCACACGGGAAATGTTCTCTCTTGCCGATGGCATGACAATGAGCGCCAAGAAAGACGGAATCGTCAATATGGGCGGATTTATTGCCACGCGGCGTGCAGACTGGTATGAAGGCGCAAAAGGCTTCTGTGTACAATACGAAGGCTATCTTACCTACGGAGGCATGAATGGACGGGATATGAACG
>OWJB01001185.1_pt1 | contig 11769 bp, 13 predicted proteins | sample 1732861 | NCBI WGS metagenome assembly OWJB01 (sample SAMN05065762, study PRJEB22554) | human gut metagenome | biome: ENVO:2100002; feature: ENVO:00000062; material: ENVO:00002003 | host: Homo sapiens | place: USA
TCTGTCTCAGCCTCCTTTCCAGTATCTGTATCAGCTTTGTAAATATCATTACAATAATAAGATAAATAATGGCCACCGCAATCAGGGGCATAAAAGCACTGTACGTCCTGCTTCGGATGATGTCCCCTCCCTTGGTCAGATCCTGGATGGCAATGTAGCCGGATACCGAGGTTTCCTTTAACAGGGAGATAAACTCATTGCACAGGGTGGGAAGCACTGTCTTGAATGCCTGGGGCATGATGATGTACCACATGGTCTGGGCATAGTTGAAGCCCAGGCTGCGGCCTGCCTCCATCTGTCCCGGATCAATGGACATGATGCCGCTCCTGAATATCTCCGCCACATAGGCTCCTGAGTTGACTCCAAAGGCCAGAATAGCCACTATGACCTTGTCTACCCTGACGCTTCCGAATACCACGAAGTAGATGATTAACAGCTGCACCACCACAGGCGTGCCGCGGATTACGGTCAGGTACACTTTACAGATTGCATTGAGCACCTTAAGCTTATGGGTCTTCTCATAGGTGGAACGTATCATTCCCACCAGAAATCCCAGTACAATGCCCATAAGGCAGGCAAAAAAGGTAATAATCAACGTTGTCTTGAGGCCCTCGGTCAGATATTTCCACCGGTTGTCCGCCACAAAGTTCAGGTAAAACGCATCTGTAAATGTCTTCCACATGCTCATCATCCTCTGCTCTTTCTTTATGATTCACAGGGCAGGGCAGACGCCCTGTTTCCCTTTGTCATACAGTCAAAAACTGCCGCCCTGCAGGAACGGGGATGCGCTGCGGCATTGCACCTCCCTTTCTGCAGCCTGCGGCAGTTTTATACCGGCTGTCTTCCTGTATACGCCGGTACCATCTTGTCTGTCTTAAGTCGGCTATTCCATACCCTGTACGATTACTCAGCCTTGATATACTTAGCTACGATTTCGTCCAGTGTCCCGTTGTCCTTCAGTGTCTTAAGGGCGCCGTTGATTTTCTCCAGCAGTTCTGTGTTGCCCTTCTTTACAGCAATGGCATACTCTTCATCGGTAAAGGACTCATCCAGAATCTTCAGTCCTTGTGTCTCAGCAACAAAGGTCTTGGCGGGCTCTCCGTCGATTACAACCGCGTCAATCTTGCCCTGGCTCAGTGCCTGAACAGCCTCGAAGCCCTTATTGTAACGCTCTACCGTGGTTCCGTCAGCTTCTAAGTCAGATACATAGATATCGCCTGTGGTTCCCAGCTGTACGCCTACGATTACACCCTTTAAGTCATCAGGAGAGGCAATCTCGCTGTCCTCTGTAACGATGATTTTCTGGGATGCCTTGGCATAGGTATTGGAAAAATCCACGGACTGCATACGGTCCTCCGTAACAGTCATGCCGGCCAAACCCATATCAGCCTTACCGGATACAATCTCAGGAATTATAGAATCAAAAGCAATGTCCTCAATCTCCAGCTCCATGCCCAGCTCATCGGCAATGGCCTTTGCGATTTCCGCATCAATACCTACGACGGCATCTCCGTCATGATACTCGTAAGGAGGGAACTCTGCGTTGGTCGCCATGATAAGCCTGCCGCCTGCCGCATCCTTAGCAGCCCCAGTCTCAGCTGCCTCTGCGCTGGTCTCATCCTTACTCTCGGCTGCCGTGGTATCCTCTGCCTTCTCCTCTGCTGTTGCGGCTGCTGCTGTATCGGCTGCCGTTGTCTCTTTTGCACTGCCTCCGCAGGCAGTCAGGGAAGCCGCCATCAGTGCTGCCATGGTGATCGCTAAAACCTTCTTCTTCATAATAATATTCTCCTCTTTTCTTTTATGCATCAAATTGCATAACTATAAATATATTCAACATTTTATATTATAATGCATTTTTCTGGTTTAGCAAGAGGAAAATACGGGAATCAGCAAAGATTCCATCTAATTCCTTCTCTGTCTTTGGCCTGCAAGCACCAGATGCTTGGCCAGCACGGCCGTGGTCACTGCCCCAACGCCTCCCGGCACAGGCGTTGCCATGGATGCCATGGACTCTATGGACTGGAAATCCACATCTCCGCATAATTTTCCATTTTCATCCACATTAATACCCACATCAATGACAATGGCATCCTGCCCTACGTGGCGGCCATCCAGCATTTTGGCCTTTCCTGCTGCGGCCACCAGAATTTCAGCCCTCCGGCACTCTGCCTCCAGGTCCATGGTCCTGGTGTGGCAGATGGTAACCGTGGCATTTTCCTTCAGCATCAGCATGGACAGCGGACGTCCCACCACCATGCTGCGGCCCACTATGGTCACGTTCTTTCCCGTCATATCTATCTCATTGGCCTTCAATACCTCTATGACCGCCTCGGCGGTACAGGGCGCAAAACCGGTTTTGTCCCCCGCAAATACCTTGGCAATATTGGCCGGCGAAATCCCGTCCAGGTCCTTTTCCGGGTCAATCATCTTCTCTATGTCCGTCTCCGCAATCTGCTTTGGCAGAGGACGGAGCAGGAGGATCCCCGACACATCCGGGTCACGGTTAATTGCACTGAATTCAGCCTTGAAATCGCTGTCGCTTATCTGTTCCGGGAACACATAAGTCCGGACCCGCAGGCCGAAGTTCTCCATCTTCTTCACGGCCCCCCGTTCATAGGACATATCGTCCGGTTTTTCTCCCACCCGCACAATGGCCAGCTTCGGAGCCGGGCCTTCCAGGCCTTCCATCATCTGCGTTACCTGTTCCTTGATTTTTGCCGAAACCTCGGCGCCTTTTAATGTTTTCATTTTCAATCTTCTTCTCCTTCCCTGAGAATGCTTTGGCTCACCCACGTCCACTCCATACCCCTGCCAAAACCAATCCTCCGCAGCTGCCTGCCCATGGCATACGGCGCTTTGCAGTGGTCTGATTATATCATGTACGTTCTCCGGCTGCAAGGGCTGCTGTCATCGGTGATGTTACCTGATTCCCATCCGATTACCGCGTCCCCTGACAGAGGACCGGATTATTAATTGTTTCTGGCTTCCTCCATGGCTTTCTCACCGTTTGCCTGGGGTTTTTCTGCCAGCACAGCTGCAAATACAGGGTCCTGCCGGGCTGATTTGCGTACAGGTATGTAGCCTGTCTGGGCCGCAAAATAAGCTGTATTCTCTGTGTTACTGTCATATGGGGATACCTCCATCATAACCCCTGCTCCCGGCTCTCCGGCCCCATATACGCCTTCATCTGGGTAAGAACAGGACTCAGTATTTTCCTGCAATGCTCCCTGAAAAACGGATTGTCAAACTGTTCCCTTGTATGGCCCCACCGTTTTGGACCATACAGGGTAAATTCCGGACAGGGCAGCTGAACCAGTTGGATTCCCTGTTCAACTGCCTTCATCACAAACTCCTGTCCGGATTTCTCCTCCTGTTTCCCGGATTCCCCGTACCGGGCCACCTTGGCGGCTGTATTTAAAATACAATAACTGACAAACAATATCTTCTGCATATTATATATCCGTACCCTTTCTATTTACCCATGTCTTAACCTACCCTATGGCAGGCCACCCTGTGCCCCGGACGGATTTCCGTCAGTTCAGGAGCCGACTCACGGCATTTGTCACTGGCATAAGGGCAGCGGGTATGGAACACACATCCCTTAAACTCATCGGTGTGCATTGGCAGTTCCCCCTGAAGAGATACGCTTCTGCCCCTCTTGTTAAAATCCGGGATGGAAGCAAACAGGGCCTGGGTATACGGATGAAGAGTATGTGCAAAAAGCTGGTCAGTGCCGGCCTCCTCCACCAATGTACCAAGATACATGACACCAATGCGGCTGGAGATATAACGCACTACGCCAATGTCATGGGATATGAACAGCATTCCCAGATTCATCTTCCTTTGCAGCGAGGTCAGCATATTCAGAATCTGAGACTGAATGGATACGTCCAGCGCCGAAACCGGCTCATCGCAGATAATCAGTTTTGGCTCAATAATCAGCGCCCTCGCAATGCCCAGGCGCTGTACCTGGCCCCCCGACAGTTCATGGGGATAGCGGAAGTAGTAATCCTCCGATAATCCGACCATTTCCAATGTCTCCAGCACCTTTTGGCGCCGTCCCTTTGTGTCCCCCATCCCCTGGACTATCAACGGCTCCTCCAACAAAGCCCCGATTCGGGAACGCGGATTGAGGGAGGATAAGGTATCCTGAAAGACCATCTGCAAATCCCGGCGCAGAGGGCGGAATTCACCATCGCTCAGCCGGGTCAAATCGCGGCCTCTATACAGAATCTCACCCCTGTCAGGTTTTACCAGTCCCAGTATGGAGCGTCCGGTAGTGCTTTTTCCGCAGCCGGACTCTCCAACCAAACCATAGGTCTCGCCTTCATAGAGATCAAGAGACATATTGGACACCGCCCTCATGTATGTTTTGGGAGGAAACAGCTTGCCCAGAGGGCCGTAAACCGGGTAGCTCTTCTGAAGGTTCCTCATCTCTAAAAGTGGTGTTTTCATTCTATTCCGCCTCCTGTTCCGGAGTGTATTTCCAGCATTTTGCCTTATGTTCCGGGAACACCTCCACCGATGGAGGATTCTGCGACATGCAGCGCTGGTCGGCGTATGGACAGCGGGTGCAGAAACGGCAGCCGTCAGGCACATTGGACAGGGGCGGCACCACGCCGGAAATCACGTGCAGCTGCTGGCTGCGGTCTGAATCCAGACGGGGGATGCAGTCCAGCAGGCCCTGGGTATATGGGTGCATGGGCCGGGCGAATAATTCTTCTGTCCGGGCTTCTTCCACAAGATTCCCCAGATACATGACGCGGACGCTGTGGCAGAGCTGGGCCATGGCCCCCAAGTCATGGGTAATAAACAGGACCGACATCCCCATCCGTTCGTTCAGTTCCGCGATCAGGTTCAAAATCTGCTCCTGAATGGTTACATCCAACGCCGTGGTCGGTTCATCGGCAATCAGCAGTTTCGGCTCACAGGAAAGGGCCATGGCAATCATCACGCGCTGCTGCATACCGCCGGACAACTCGTAAGGATACTTTCTCATACAATCTTCCGGATTTGGTATGCCTGTCAGACGCAGCAGCTCCCTGCACCGTTCCTTTGCCCTCTGTTTCGTCATCTTCTTATGCAGAACCAGCACCTCTGACAGCTGTCTGCCCACGGTGTGCACCGGGCTTAATGAGGTCATGGGGTCCTGAAAAATGACCGCAATCCGGTTGCCCCGTATCCCACGCATTTCAGCCTGGGATGCCTTTAAAAGGTCCTGACCCTCAAACAGGACCTGGCCCTCATATCTCACATCAGAATCATATTCCCGCAGACGCAGGATTGACTGGGACATGACGCTTTTACCGGAACCGGATTCTCCTACAACGCCAACGATTTCGCCCGGCCTGATGCTCATACTCACTCCGTCCACCGCGGTCAGGACTTTTTTTCGGGCCGTAAACCTCACCTTCAGATTACGGATTTCCAGCAGTGTCCCCGCTTCATTTGTCATTTCACTTTGCATTCTATTTTGTGTTTCATCTGGTTTCATTATCGTTTCTTCCTCCCTGCCGTACGCGGGTCAAGGTAATCCCGCAGTCCATCCCCCAAAAGATTCAGGCTGAGCACGCAAAGCACCACTGCCAGCCCCGGAAATATGACGGTCCACGGCGCTTTCTGGAGTACCTGCTTGCTTCCCTGCAATATGTTGCCCCAGCTTGCGGCCGGAGCAGGGATACCGGCTCCCAGGAAGCTCAAAGACGCCTCGGAAATGATTGCCTGCGCAAAAATGAATGACGCCTGAACCGTCAGGGGAGAAATTACGCCCGGCAGAATCAGTTTCCGGAGAATGCGCCCGCTGCCCGCCCCCTGAACCTTGGCTGCCTCCACATAGGGCTGTTCCCTGGTGACCAGGGCGCTGCTGCGCACAATCCGCGCAACGCTGGGGGTGTACACGATGGTCAGAGCTATAATCACGTTCAGATTGCCTGCTCCCAGCGCGGCCATAAGTGCAATCGCCAGCAGCACACCGGGTATGGCTATCAGACCCTCGCAGATACGCATCAGGATGTGATCCAGGATTTTGAAGTAACTTGCGTAAATACCGATGACCGTGCCCAGGGCACAGGACAGCAGAGCCACGGTGCCGCCTACCAAAAGAGAAACTCTTGCCCCGTAGAGAACGCGGATCATCAAATCACGGCCAAATTCATCGGTGCCAAAGGGATGTTTGAGACTTGGCCCCTTGAGACGGTCTGCAATGGCCATTGCATTGGGATCCACGTTGGCAACCGCGGGAATGATTATGGCGGCCATCACAATGAGAATGAAAACAGTAAGCCCCATAATCAGCCCCGGACTGGAAAAAAAGCGCTCACGCCGAATCTGGCGCTGTTCGCGGAGGATGTCCAGGCTTGTCTGATAATCTGTTGTGGTATTTGGTATTTTCATGATTTTCCTCCCTACTTGTTTCCCAGCTGGATACGCGGATCTACAAATCCGTACAGAATGTCCACCGCAAGGTTTACCAGCACATAAATCAGAGTTACAAACAGAACCACACCCTGAATGACAAAAACATCACGGCGCGTAATAGAAGTCATGGTAAGCATGCCCAGTCCCGGTATGTTGAACAGGGTTTCGGTCACGATGGTTCCTGTTACAAGGCTGCCAAAGGACTGGCCTGCAACGGTCAGTATGGTGGGACCCGCGTTTTTCAGGCCGTAAACCAGGACCACGGCAGATTCCCTCAGCCCCTTTGCCCGGGCTGTGCGTATGTAATTCATATAGAGAACATCCAGCATAGCGGATCGGGACATGCGGGTAATATAAGCAGCCTGGACAACCCCCAGCGACAAGGCAGGCAGAAGCAGATACCGGAGATGTTCCAACAGTCCCCGGCTCAGCTGTACATAACCTGCCACAGGAAGCCATTTCAGGTGAACACCAAAAAACAGCATCAGAAACATACTGAGCAGGAAACCGGGTATGGCGATTCCCAGCAGGGAAATTGATACTGTAATGATGTCCACAGAGGTTCCCCGCTTGTAGGCAGCCAGAATTCCCATTGGGACAGCGATTACCAGAGATATGAGCTGTGCAAAAACCGCCAGGCTGAACGTCGGAACAAAGTATTCTCCAATGGCATCCAGTACGGTTGTCTGAAGGAAATAGGACTGTCCCCAGTCACCATGGAGCATATTCATGAACCAGTCTGCGTACTGCACAAAAAAGGGGCGGTCAAACCCCAGCTGTGCATTTAAATCCGCAATGGCTTCCGGGGTGGCTTCCATGCCTAAAAGCGCTGTGGCCGGACCTCCGGGAATCATGTAAACCACCAGAAAAACCACTACAGACACTACAAACAGAGTCGGAATCAGCGAGAGAATCCGCTTTATGATATAAGATAGCATTATTATTTCCTTCCCATTCAATCATACATATTGATATATCAAAAGGCAGGTGGGGGAGAACCCGCCACCTGCCAGTAAACCATAAGTTATGCAGGAACCTTCACATTCCAGTAAAGTGGAAAATCGAAGAAATTAAAGCCTTCAACACCGGCCCCTGTGGCCATCAGGCCGCTGTAGTGGCCCAGTACGCTTGCCGCACCGTACTCATACAGGAACTCCTGCAAATCATCCCATTTTGCAGATGACTCTTCAGGGGAAGATGCCATACGGATTGCAGCAATCCCCTCATCTACCTCAGGGCGGTCCAGCCCGGCCCAATCCTTGGTCAGAACAGACAGCTGAACCGGATTCAGGTTATAGCGGTTGCTTGTAATATACAGCGAAAACTGATCCGGATTGGCCCTGTGCTCCATAAAGGTTGCGAAGTCATAACTCTCAACCACCGCATTAATGCCCGCACTCTGTAATTCAGCCTGTACAACCAGGGTTGCATTGTACATCTCGCCATAATCAGGTGTCGTCACCAGAACAATCTCTTCATTGTTATAACCGGCCTCTGTCAACAATTCCTTTGCTTTCCCGATGTTATTCTGATTGTAATATTCAGAGCCTGCATCACTGCCCCACATCGCATCATCCGGGTTACACCACCCTGGATTGAGCACATACAGGTTTGGGTCTCCGTAGCTTGCCAGCATAATATCATCGCAATTCAGGCAGGCCATAATAGCCTGACGCATCTGCGGGCTGGCCATGATCCCTTTTGTGGTGTTGAAGAACAGGTTGATGGTACCTGCGGTCTTTACATAAAACTTGAGACTGCTGTCACCGGAAAGTTCCTGATACCTCTCCTGGGGCATTTCTTCCGCAATGTCGTACTGGCCGGTCTGGACACCTGCAACCCGGGTGGAATCATCTGTCACCACGCGGAAGTAAATATCCGGAGTAGCTGCCAGTTTTTCACCTGTGAAACCGGAAGACTCTCCGGCCGGCTGCGCATAGTCCTCATACCGGACCAAATGAATGTACTGGTCCTGCTTCCACTCGTCCAGCTTATAGGGACCTGTGCCAATGTATTCCGTAATGCCCTCTGTTCCTGCAGAATCAATAACGGACTTCGGATAAATCGCAGGGAACTGAATGGACGCTGCGACTACGGTCAGGGCATCGGCATATGCCTCCGGCAATGTCATGGTAATAGTATAATCATCTGCTTTTTCAAATACGGTTCCTGCCAGAAGGGCTTTTGCCTTGCCCGATAATTCCAGCCACCGGGACATGGAGGCAACCACATCGTCAGCCGTCATTTCCTGTCCATTGTGGAACTTGACGCCCTGGCGCAGTTTGATTGTATAGACCTTGCCATCCTCGCTTATGGTGTAGGAATCAGCCAGGACACCGGCCGGCTTATAGTCTGCATCCATAGCAAACAGCGGCTCGTAGATATGGGTACCGATTCCGCCCACAATGTTGGAATTGACACCGTGAACATCCAGACTCGGCGGATTTGCTGTTATGGCGACGTTCAGCTCTGTTTTATAACTTATTTCCCCTGTTGGCTTTGTGGTTTCTGTCCCCTCAGCCGCCCCTCCGGCAACCGCGGTGGCGGGCTCCTCCTTCGCCCCGCCGGACTGGCCGCATGCGGTCAGCATCACGGCGCTGAGAGCCAGGGCCAGCAGTCGGGACCATTTCCTGTGTTTCATAATAGTAAAACCTTCCTTTCCGACAGATACAGGAATCCGTAAAGCCAGTCACCAGCCCTGTATCTGGAATATTGAATGATGTAAAAATGACGGCCTCATTATAGCATCGGTATATTTTTTTGTCTACTTCTACCAATTACTACTTTAATTCAATTATTTTTCCATAATTCCCATTACATTTTTTCAATTTCAGTTCTTTTATTCCAATTCAACAAATCACATATATAACTCCAGTAATTAAGAAGAGTATTTTCCAGATTTCTCAGAGTCTGACTGAATTCAGCTGCATCCCGGATAGAAATGTTGTATAAATATGCTTTTTGTACATAGAAAAAAACTATAGGATCCAACGGCACTTTTGCAGGAGGTTTTTTATTTTAATACTGTTGACAATCCCTTATCCAGACTATAAAATAGAAATTTATTGCTAAAATGCCGTACAGGCTTTCTGGGGAGGATAAAAACATGATTACGGTGGAACATATCTGCAAGACATACCGGGTGGCCCAAAGGAATTCCGGTCTGTGGGCCGCCTTTTCTTCCCTGTTCCACAGGGAATATGAAACCATCCATGCGCTGGAGGATATCTCCTTTTATATCCGTGAGGGTGAAATCGTGGGCTATATAGGTCCCAGCGGCGCCGGAAAAAGCAGTACCGTTAAAATCATGTCCGGCATCCTGGTTCCGGACAGCGGCCAATGCCGAATCAATGGCATGATTCCATGGAAGCAGCGGAGGGAATATGTCAAGGACATCGGAGTTGTATTCGGCCAGCGCTCCCAGCTGTGGTGGGACGTGCCTGTGGAAGATTCCTTTGAACTTTTAAAGGATATCTACCGCCTTTCAGACCAGTCTTATCACAGAAACCTGAGTTATCTGATTCAGCTCCTGGACATTGGAGCCATAATCAGAACACCTGTCCGGCAGCTTTCGCTGGGACAACAGATGCGGTGAGAGCTTGCCGCCTCCCTCCTTCACTCGCCGCGAATCCTCTTTCTGGACGAGCCCACCATTGGATTGGATGCGGTCTCAAAAATTGCTGTCCGCAATATTATCCGTGAAATCAACAGGGACCATGGCACCACCATCATCCTGACCACCCATGATACCCAGGATATAGAGGCATTGACAAACAGGATTCTTCTCATAGGAAAAGGCCGCCTTCTATTGGACGGCGACCTTTAGATGCTGAAAAAACATTATTCCTCTGCCAAACATATTTCCATTGATTATACACCGTTCCCCCGGGGTGGCAGTGCCTCTGATTTAATGAATATACAGGAAAGCGGTATATCCGTTGCCGGTACAGAGGCCGCGGGCACCCTGGCCCTTCAGCTTTTTTGGGTCATTTCCCTGACAATCCTCGGCCATTATTTGATGTAGCTCGCCTTAAAACACGCAGTCATACAGGGAGGTTGATTATGCTACGTTTATACTGCCGCTATTTTTCCATCCAACTGAAAAGCGCTCTTGAATATAAGGTCTCTTTCCTCCTTACGGCCCTTGGTCAGTTTTTTGTTTCCTTTGCCGGTTTTCTGAGCGTGTTCTTCATGTTTCAGCAGTTTCATGCAGTGGAAGGCTTCACATACCAGCAGGTCCTCCTGTGTTTTTCCGTTGTCCTGTCCGCCTTTTCCATAGCAGAATTATTTGCCGCTGGCTTTAAGGGATTCAGCCACGTGGTTTCAAACGGTGAATTTGACCGGATCATGCTCCGCCCTGCCGGAACCCTGTTCCAGACCTTTGCCTCCAGGATTGAATTCTCCAGCGTAGGGCGCCTCCTACAGGCAGCCATCATCCTTGCTTACGCCGTACACGCCAGCGGTATCCGCTGGACTCTCCGCGGAGCTTTTCTTCTGCTCTTCATGATTCTGTGCGGTACTTTTCTGTTCATGGGATTTTACATTATTTATGCGGCTCTCTGTTTCTATCCCTTTGGCCTGTTTCCAATACTATCCCCTGCTTATCCTTCTGGGAAAAAGCAGCCGGCGATTTCCGGCTTCTATCTCAGCTGCCCAAGCACCTTCTGATATATGCGGTCCGCTGCCTCTGTCCCCTCCCTAATGAGGCGTTCCGCCTTTTCATTCATTTCTTCCGCCTTCCCCCTGTTCTTCATGGACTTGGTATTGATGTACACATTCATCACGGCTCCCAGCAATGCGGTCCGGATGAACTGAACTCCCACGCCCACGTCGCTGACAGCCATCCTGCTTCCCTTATCAGCAAGGATATCCATGATTTCCAGCATTTCCGCCGCCTTTTCCATGATTTCCATTGGCACGAGACTGGCATCTAGCAAGCGTGCTTCCATGACCTCTGCCTTGTATGCCTTTTCTTCCTCCGTATCTGAGGGAAGGCTGTAGCACTTGGCCAGAGGCGCAAACACCTTCGCATCCTGGTCAGCCAGCTGGGTAAACTGTCCCTGGATTCCCTTCATCCGCTCTGCCAGCTCCTTAATCTCATCCTCCACCAGCGCGTACTTCTTCTTGCCTATGGTCAGATTGGACACCATCTGTCCCAGGGCATTGCCCAGGGCGCCGGCCAGGGCCGAGGCTCCTCCTCCGCCCGGTACCGGCTCCTTTGAAGATAATACATCCAGAAACTCCTGAATCCTCATGCTCTCTATCATTGTAACATCCTCCTGTTTTCTATATATAGTTTATATTATATCTGTCTCTTATACACATCTGACGCTGCCGACGAACTCTAGGGTG
>OWJB01001201.1_pt1 | contig 11706 bp, 9 predicted proteins | sample 1732861 | NCBI WGS metagenome assembly OWJB01 (sample SAMN05065762, study PRJEB22554) | human gut metagenome | biome: ENVO:2100002; feature: ENVO:00000062; material: ENVO:00002003 | host: Homo sapiens | place: USA
GATCTACACCCTAGAGTTCGTCGGCAGCGTCAGATGTGGATAAGAGACAGCCCACGCACAGGGCGGCCAGGGCCGTCCCCAGCGCCAGGGCCGCCAGCCAGCCGCCCCGCCCTCCGCCATGGGAACGCCGCGCCCGCCAGCGCCGCCTGATCCGGTCCAGTCCCTCCATGGCGCTCCCTCCCTCTCCGCTCCGGCCTGGTATGGGGAGGGTATGCGCCATCCGGCTTGGACTATGCCCGCAGCAGCTCCTCCACCGCCAGCAGCACCCCCAGCTTGCCCGACTCAAAGGTCAGTCCGCCCTGGAGGTACACGGTATAGGGGGGGCGCATGGGGGCGTCGGCGGACAGCTCGATGGAGGCCCCCTGGATGAAGGCCCCCGCAGCCATGATGACCGGGCAGTCATAGCCCGGCATATCCCAGGGCTCCGGGGTGACATAGGAGTCCACCGGAGCACCGAACTGGATGCCCTTGCAGAACCTTTTCAGGGCCTCCGGCTCCCGGGTGTGGATCATCTGAATGATGTCGTGGCGCACCGCGCTGGAGTGGGGCTCGGTCTCATAGCCCAGCAGCTCCATCACCCGGGCGGCAAAGACGGCGGTCTTGACCGCCTGGGCCACTGTATGGGGGGCCAGGAACAGCCCCTGGTACAGCAGGCGGTTGTTCCCCAGGGTGGAGCCGCACTCCCCGCCGATGCCCGGCACGGTGAGCCGCTGGGCGGCCCCCTCCACCAGGTCCCGGCGGCCGGCGATGTAGCCGCCGGTGGGGGCCAGGCCGCCCCCGGGGTTCTTGATGAGGGAGCCCACCACCAGGTCGGCGCCCACATGGGTGGGCTCCAGGGTCTCCACGAACTCCCCGTAGCAGTTGTCCACCAGAATGGCGGCGTTGGGATTGGCCGCCCGGATCACCCGGCACATCTCCCCGATCTCCGCCACGGATAGGGACGCCCGGGTGGAGTAGCCCTTGGAGCGCTGGATCAGCACCGCCTTCACCCGGGGATCGGCGGCCGCCTGGGCCATCCCCTCCAGGTCGGGCTTGTTGTCCTTCAGCTCCACCTGGCGGTACTCCACGCCGTAGTCCTTCAGGGAGCCGTGTCCATTCCCGGCCGCCCCGATGACCCCCAGCAGGGTGTCGTACGGCGCGCCCACCGCAGACACCAGCACGTCCCCGGTCTTCAGCGCCCCATACAGAGCGCAGGCGATGGCGTGGGTCCCGTTGACGAACTGGATGCGCACTAGGGCGGCCTCCGTGCCGAAGAGCTGGGCATAGATCTCGTCCAGCTTGTCCCGGCCCAGATCATCATAGCCGTAGCCGGTGGTGCCGGCAAAGTATCCCTCTGCCACCCGGTGGTCCTGAAAGGCCTCCAGCACACGGATGGAATTTTCCTCCGCAATGGCGTCGATGCGGTCAAACTGCTCTCTCAGGTCCTGCTGTGCCTGACGGCCCAGGGCGCGGACCCGCTCACTGATCTGTAAACTCATATTCCTTTACGCTTCCTGTTTCTATTGTAATATTGAAGAAGATCCGGCCAGCGTTACAGCCTGGTCAGCTCCTCCTGAGCAAAGGCGGCCAGCAGCTTCACGCAGGCCGCTGCATCCCCCAGGTCAGCCATCTCCGTGGGGGTGTGGATATACCGGCAGGGGACTGAAACGCCTCCTGTGAGCACTCCCATACGGGTGGCGTGGATGGCCCCCGCGTCGGTGCCGCCTCCCCGCATAATATCCCGCTGAACGGGGATCTCTCTCTCACCGGCCAGACGCTCCAGGGTCTCCACCATCCGGGGGTGGCAGATCACTGAGCGGTCCATCACCTTGACCGCCGCACCTTGGCCCAGGCGGACGGTGCCCAGCTTCTCCGAGCCGGGGGTGTCATCCACGTCAGTGACATCTACCGCCAGGGCGTAGTCCGGGTCAATCGACCAGGCCGCCGTCCTGGCTCCCCGTAATCCAACCTCCTCCTGGGCGGAAAACACCAGGTACAGGTCGTTGGGGCAGGCGTCCAGCTCCTCCAGCACCCGGAGGAGGACGGCGCAGGAGATGCGGTTATCCAGGTAAGGGGAAATCACTTTATCCCCACTTAAAAATATGGCGGTATCATAGACCGCGGTGTCCCCCACCTGGACCATCCTGCGGGCCTGCTCCTCATCCTTCGCCCCGATGTCCACATAGCAGGCGTCCAGCTTCAGCTTGCCAAACTCCGCCTTCTCCTCCGGGACGATGACCCCCCGCACTCCGTTTTTGAAGCGCACCGGGGTGTACAGCAGCTCCCGGGCGGCGATCCCGCCCAGGGTCCCAACCCGGAGGAACCCCTCCTTCCCGATGTGGGTGACGATCAGGCCGATGGAGTCCATGTGGGCGCACAGCATCACCCTGGGGCCGCTCCCCCGCTTCCGGACGATCAGGTTCCCAAGGGTATCCGCCGCCACCTCGTCGGCGTAGGGCCGGGCCAGGCCGGCGACGGCCTCCCGCACCGCGCCCTCGTCCCCGGAGGGCCCATGGGCGGTGTTGAGGGTCTGAATCAATTCAAACAGTTCCATGTTACAACTCCCTAATCGTTACAGAGTCAGCTGGGCCGCCTGATCGGCCAGGAACAGCCGGGTCAGCTTCAGCATGGCTTCAAAATCGGAAATGCTGCCCACGCTGGCCGGGGCATGGAGATAGCGCACGGCGGCGGACAGGCCAGCCACCCGCACACCGGACTTGGTGCGCTGAATGGTACGGGCGTCATTGCCCCCGGCAATATATTCCTTGGTCTGCCAGGGGATCCGGTGCTTCTCCGCCAGGCAGCGCAGGTCCTCAAACAGCTCCCGGTCATAGATGGTGCCACCGTCCATATAGGAGATCACCGGGCCTTTTCCCGGGGCGCACACCTTCCGGTGGTCCTCCACCATGGGCAGGTCGGCGGCGGTGGTGGTCTCCAGCACCAGAGCCACCTCCGGCGTGACGGAGAAGGCCGCGCCGAAGGCCCCCCGGGTGCCCACCTCCTCCTGTACGGTGAAGGCGAAGGTCACATCCATGGGGAGCTTCTCCCGCAGCAGCTCCAGCATCACGGCGCAGCCCACCCGGTCGTCAATGGCCTTGCCCTTGAACAGGCCGTCCCCAAAGCGCTCCGGCGGGCCCACAAAGGCCCCGCAGGTCCCCAGGGGGACCATGGAGAGGGCCTCCTCCCGGCTGGACGCGCCGATGTCCAGATACAGGGCATCGGTCTTGGGGACCTTCTTCATGTCCTCCCGGCTGAGCAGGTGGATGGCCTTCATCCCGATGACGCCCGGGACCCGGCCGGGCCCCAGCTCCACCGGCTTGCCCAGGGCTACTCGCCGGTCCACGCCGCCCACAAAATCAAACTTCAAAAAGCCCTCGTCGGTGGCCCGGGTGACGATGACCCCCACCTCATCCATGTGGGCGCACAGCATCAGCCGGTTCCCGGCCGCCTTCCGGCCCCGCTTGAACACGATGAGGTTGCCCATGGCGTCGGTACGGACGCTGTCCGCGTGCTCCTCCGCCCAGCCGCGGATATAGCTCCGCACCTGTCCCTCGTCCCCTGAGACGCCGTTCAGGGCGCACAGGGTCTCCAAACACTGGATCAAAGCGCCTCCGCCTCCTCTCCAAGGCCCTCGAGAAAGGCGGCCAGCAGCTGGGCCGTGTGGTCCAGGTCATCCCGGTGTACCGTCTCGATGGGGGTGTGCATATACCGCAGGGGCAGGGAGAGCACCGCCGTGGCGATCCCCTCCCGGCTGATCTGCATGGGCCAGCCGTTGGTCCCGGAGGAGCCGGCCATGACCTCCAGCTGGACGTCCAGCCCCAGCTCCTCCGCCTTCCGCTCCAGCCGCCGGGCCATCCAGCGGGTGCAGTTGGGCCCCAGCCCGATGACCGGGCCGCCGCCCAGGGGGAAGGTCTTGTCCTTGGACGCGTCCGGGGAATCCCCGTGGGTCACATCCACCGCCACACAGCAGTCCGGGGCGATCCCGTAGGCGGCGGCGATGGCTCCGGTGCTGTGGGTCTCCTCCTGGGTGGAGCCCAGGACATACAAATCTACGTCCAGCTCCCTGTCCCGCAGCCGCTCCAGTGCATCCAACAAAATGGCAAAGCAGGCCCGGTCGTCCAGCGCCTTGCCGCACAGCAGCTTGTCCCCCAGGGGGGTGCAGCCCGCCCGGTAGACCGCCGGAGTGCCCACCGGGATGCGGGCCCGGGCCGTCTCCTGATCCAGGCCCACATCCAGATACAGGTCCTGGATGGCCACGGACTGGTCCATATCCTCCCGGCTCTGGATGTGGGGGGGCAGACAGGACACCACCCCCACCACAGGGGGCTGGGTGAGGATGGTCAGCTCCCGGTCCGGGAGCATCCTGGGGTCCACCCCGCCCAGAGGGGCGAAGCGGAGGAAGCCCTCCTCGTGTCCGGTGATGAGAAAGCCGATCTCGTCCAGGTGGGCGTCCAGCAGCACCTTTTTGGCCCCCTCCCGGCCGCAGCGCAGCACCCCCACCACACTGCCCATGCGGTCCAGAAACGCCTCGTCCACCAGGGGGCGGAGCAGCTCCAGGGCCGCCCGGGCCGCCTGGCCCTCGAACCCGCTGGGGCCGGGCAGGGCGCACAGCCCGGCCAGCGTCTTTTCATAGTTCAACCAACAGTCCTCCTGTCTATCCGCTCAGAGCCCCTGGACCAGACGCTTGAACGCCTGACCCCGCTCCATAAAGTTTTTGAACCGGTCAAAGGCGGCGCAGGCGGGGGACAGCACCACCACGTCCCCCTTCCGGGCGGTCTCCCGGGCGGCGCCCACGGCGGCGGCCAGGTCCTCCTCCTCCCGGATCACCAGGCCGCTGGCTTCAAAGCCCGGGGCCTGCTCCACCGCGCGGCGGATGGCGGCGGCGGTGTCCCCGGTGAGGATCAGGGCCTTCACCCGGTCCACGATCTCCATGCCAAGCTGAGTAAAGGGGATTCCCTTGTCGTATCCACCCGCGATCAGCACCACCTTCTGGTCGAAGGACTCCAGGCAGGCGGTGGTGCGGCTGGGGCTGGTGCCGATGGAGTCGTTGTACCAGCGCACTCCGTCCAGCTCCCGGACGAACTCGATGCGGTGCTCCACCCCCTGGAAGCGCCGGGCCACCGCCCGGACACAGCGGTCGGGGACCAGGCCGTCCACTGCGGCAATGGCGGCCATGTAATTTTCCACGTTGTGGTCGCCGGGGAGCTGGATCAGCTCCAAAGGCAGGACCTCCCGGCTCCCCTGCTCGTTGGTCAGCCAGATAGCTCCGTCCCGGAGGTAGACCCCCTCCTCCAGCCGCTCCTGTCGGCTGAAGAAGGTCACGGGGCACGCCGCCTCCCGGGCCAGCGCCCGGGTGGGGGCGTTGTCATAGTTGAGGATCAGCCGGTCCTCCGGTCCCTGGTGGAGAAAGATGTTCTTCTTGGCCCGGACGTACTCCTCCATGGTGTGGTGGTAGTCCAGGTGGTTGGGGCTGAGGTTGGTGACCACCGCGATGTGGGGGCTCTGCTCCATGGTCATCAGCTGGAAGGAGGACAGCTCCAGCACGGCGAAGTCCTCCTCCACCATGTCGGCCACGTCGGGCAGGAGGGGCTTGCCGATGTTGCCCCCCACATAGACGTTCCGCCCCGCCTCCTTCAAAAATTCGGCGATGATGGTGGTGGTGGTGGTCTTTCCGTCGCTCCCGGTGACGCCGATGAGGCGGCTGGGGCAGGTCTGAAAAAACAACTCCATCTCAGAGCTGAGTTCGATGCCCCGCCGGACGGCGTTGACCAGTTCCGGCGTGTTGGGGGAAAGGCCCGGGGTGCGGAAGATCACATCCTCATGGAGATCCTGGAGGTACTCCTCCCCCAGGATCATCCTGGCACCCAGGCTCTCCAGCTCCTGGACCTGCTCCGCCGCCCGCTCCCTTGGGACCCGGTCCCGGACGGTGACCTCCGCCCCGGCCCGCAGCAGCATCTTGATCAGGGGCGTGTTGCTCACCCCCATGCCGATCACCGCCACCGGGCGCCCCTGTATTTCCTCCAGATATTCCTTGATGGTGGACATAGCGCGTCCTCCTTCCATCGTGTTCCGGGCCCTGCCGGGCCCCGTACGCTTCCAGCTTCGGCCCCGCCGGCGGACCGGCGGCAGTCTATATAACTAAAATATATTACCATAGCCGGGAAAAAAATTCAACGAACATTTGACACCGGCGGCGTTTTCTTGTATGATAGACGGGCAAGCAGGCTGGACAGCCGCGCGGGCGGGGCGAAAGGCCCGTCTGTGAGGAAAGTCCGGGCTCCATAGGGCAAGGATAACGGATAACATCCGCCGGGGGCGACCCTAGGAAAAGTGCAACAGAAATAGTCTGCCGGCCTTCTGGCCGGTCAAGGTGGAAAGGTGAGGTAAGAGCTCACCCGACGGCGTGGAAGCGCCCGTCGCTGTAAACTCTATCCGGAGCAACGCCGTGGAGGGACACACAGGTCGGCCCGACCGTCCCGGGGAGGCGGCTGGAGCGCGCCGGCAACGGCGCGTCGAGATAGATGGCTGTCTTAAAAGACAGAACCCGGCTTACAGGCCTACTTGCACCAAAGGACCAGTATGAAAATTCATACCGGTCCTTTTTTCTTGCTCCCGCAGGCTTAGACGCCCCCGCCGCGGATGCGCTCCACCAGACGGCGGGTCTGCTCCAGATCCGCGCTGTACCGGGGGTCGGGCGGCTCCGTCCGGGCACGGGGCGCGGGACTGCCGGGGGCCGGAGCGCTCCGCTCCCCCTCCTTTTGGGTCTGCTGGCGGCGGCGCTCCCCGGACTGGCGGCGCAGGAGCCACCGCTGGGTGTCCCGGTCCACGGCGGACGCCATGAAGCGGAAGCCCATCCGGGCCTGCGGCTCCATGCCCGGCCAGCGCTCCAGCACCTCCTCCGGGTCCGACACCTCCCCCCGCCACCGCCCGTCAGCGTACTGCATCAGGGCGGTAAACAGTAGGCCCCGCTGCTCCGGCGGAAGTGCCAGGAGCATGGGGTAGTTGTCAAAATAGACCACAAAGCCCCGTTTTGGATTGTTCATGTCCATTCCTCCTTTTACCCCTGGCGGGACCTTGCTGTTTGGTGTACGTTTGCGTGCCACTATCCCCCCCGTAAAGGGTAATAGTAAAAGAAAAAAGTAATGGTCACTGTGATAGTCAAGTCAGGTCAAGCCTGACGGCGGTGGCCCGGGCCGGGCCCGGAGAAAAAAAGAAAAAATTTTTTGCCCCGCGCAATAAAACCCGGTCCCCGCGCATTTCATAGTCAGAAGCGCAAAGCAGAGCAGCCTGAACGGCTGAGAAAGAGAGGAATCCAACATGAAAAAGTCTTACATCATCGCCGCCCTCGCCCTCACCAGCTGCATGGTGGTGGGGACCGCCGCCGCCAGCCAGAGCAACAGCGTGACCGCCACCTTCCGCCCCGATGTGACCCTGAAGGTCAACGGCACCACCTACACCGTCCGGGACACCACCGGGGTGAAGGTCTCTCCCCTGATCTACAACGGCACCACCTACCTGCCCCTGTCCTCCCTGGGTCAGCTGCTGGGGGCGGAGGTCTCTTGGGACAACGACAGCCAGACTGTTATCATCCACGACGATGACGCCAGCTACATCGGCGAGTCCAAGGCCAAGGAACTGGCCCTGAAGCACGCCGGACTCTCTGGCAAGGAGGTCTCCTTCCTCCAGCTGAAGCTGGACTGGGACGATGGCCGGGCAGTCTATGAGGTGGAGTTCTATTCTGGCAGCCGGGAGTACGACTATGAGATCGATGCCGTCACCGGCGCGGTGGTGGACTTCGACTCTGACATCGAGGACTATACCATCCCCTCTGACAGTGCCGATCTGATTGGCAAGGACCGGGCCAAGGAGCTGGCCCTGAAGCACGCTGGTCTGTCCGGCAAGGAGGTCTCCTTTGTTCGGGTGGAGCTGGACCGGGACGATGGTCGAATGTTCTATGAGGTGGAATTCTATTCCGGCAGCCGGGAGTATGACTATGAGATCGACGCCTTGACCGGCGCGGTGGTGGACTTCGATTCCGACATTGAGGACTACACCATCCCCTCTGCCCCCTCTGACAGCAAGGACTACATCTCCCGGGAGAAGGCCCAAAAGCTGGCCCAGGACAAGGCCCCCAAGGCCACTCTGATCCAGCTGGAGCTGGATGTGGACGATGGCCGGGCAGTTTATGAAGGCGAGCTGCGGGAGGGCAGCATGGAATATGAGTTTGAGATCGACGCCGTTACCGGCAGCTTCCTCAAGTGGGAGCAGGAGCGGGACTGAGCCCCGCCCCTCGTACCGCAATCAGGATACAAAAGGGACCCGCCGCGGCGGGTCCCTTGTTCTGTTTTTTCAGTGGGCCGGAGGCGTCACGGCTCGCCGGTCTCCAGCTCCTCCCACAGCGCCCGCAGGGCCTCCAGCTCCTCCCGGGCGCCGTAGTCCTCCAACTCGCCGGTCTCCTCCCAGTTCCGGGAGAGGATCTCCCGGGCCAATGCGGAAGCCTTCTCCCTATCCTTCTGGGTCCCAATCCCCAGGGCATAGCACCGCACCAGGCGGCACAGGCTGTTCAGATCCTCCAATTCCGCTCCCTTCTGGTAGTATTCAAACGCCTGTTCCAGATCCTGCTCCACAGCGGTCCCGGTTTCATAAAACCGGCCCAGACCCCAGCAGGCGGATCCATCCCCCAACTCATCAGCCCGGCGCAGGCAGTCCAGGGCCTGCACAGTCTCCCCCGCCTGCTCATGGTACCAGCCCAGGTTGTACCAGGCGCACTCATCGTCCTGCTCCGCCGCCCGGCGGTACCAATCCATGGCCTGCTCCAGGTCCCGGGGAACGCCGTCCCCCTTGGCCAGCAGTTCCGCCAGGTTGTTCATGCAGGCACTGCTGCCCAACTCGGCTCCACGGCGGTACCAATCCGCCGCCTGAGCCGTGTCACGATCCACACCGAGCCCCTTCTCATAGCACCAAGCCAGCTGGAACATCGCCCGGGCGCTGCCATCTTCCGCGCTCCGGCGGTACCACCGGACGGCCTCCTCCCAGCTCTGTTCCACGCCGTTCCCGCTCTCATAGCACCAGCCCAGATTGCACATCGCCCGGGCGTCGCCCTCTTCCGCGCCCCGGCGGTACCAGTGGACGGCCTGCTCCCAGCTCTGTTCCACGCCCCTGCCGCTCTCATAGCACCAGCCCAGGTTGCACATGGCCTGGGCGCTGCCTGCCTCCACCCCCTTCTCATAACAGCGGACCGCCTGCTCCGGGTCGGCCTGGGTCCCGACGCCGCCGAGCAGACAGGCGGCCAAAAGCATCAGGCCGCGCTCTGAACCGGCTTCGGCCGCCTGGCGGTAGAGCTCCACCGCCCCCTCCGGGTCCCGGTCCACCCATTTGCCCTGCTCCATCAGCCAGCCCAGACAGCATTTGGCCTCCGGCTCATCCCCCTCCGCCGCCCGGCGGTACCAGCGCACCGACAGCTCCAGGTCCTGCTCCACCCCGTCGCCGAACTCGTAGTGCTTGGCCAGCAGGGTCTGGCTGGGCATATCCCCCTGAAGGGCCGCCATGCGCAGCCACTCCACCGCCTGGGCCGGGTCCCGCCGGTCCATCCCGATCCCCCGGTCACAGCACCGGGCCAGCAGGCGCTGGGCACGGGTGGAGCCGTACTCCGCCGCCCGGCGGTACAGCGCCACCGCCTGGCGCGGGTCGGGAGGGGTCCCGATCCCCTCCTCATAGCACACCGCCAGATTGCACAGGGCGGGCAGGCTGCCCATCTCCGCCGCCTGCTGATAGAGCCAAAGCGCCTGGCGCGGGTCGGCCTCCACCCCGGTGCCCTGCTCCAGGCACAGGCCCAGGTTACACGCCCCCCAGCCGCTGCCCAGCTGGGCGGACCGGCGGAAGCAGGACACGGCCTTCTCCTCCGCCCCGTCCTGCTCGATCCAGAACACCCCCAGGGCGCACCAGTCATCCCCGGTCATCTTCTCCCGATCCCCAACGGTCAGCGCGCCGCCGCACCGGGGGCAGGCGTCCGGAAGAACCTCCCCCTCGCCCCAAAAGCGGCAGTCCTCCTTCGTACAGTGAAACAGCATAAACGCTCCTCTCCTCTCTGTTCTGTCTGATGTGCCGGGGGGCTCAGTCCAGCCCCCGCTCCAGGATGCGGTACACCGCCTCCATGTCCAGGCCGGCCCGCAGCGCGGCGGCCAGCTTGTCATACTGCGCCTCCCGATAGGCCGGGCCGTCCTCCGGCCCGGCCTCCCCCGTCCAGGTCAGCCCCTTTCGGGCCAGCAGCAGGGAGACCAGCCGCTCCCGAAGCTCCGGCGCGTCGAAAAAGCCGTGGAGATAGGTACCCAGCACGTTCTCCCGGACGGAAAAGAGGCCCTCCGGTCCGCTGTCCCCCATGTGGATCTCATAGCCCTCCAGCGGGCAGCCCGCCAGGGGGGCGAACAGGCCGGAGCAGGCCGGAAATTCCGCCCCGCGGCGGGTGCGGGTTTTTTCCCGGGAAAACCGGGTGGAGACGGGCAGCAGGCCCAGCCCCTTCCGGGAGCCGCCCCCCTCCGCACCCTCGGGGTCCTCCACCCGCCGTCCCAGCATCTGATAGCCGCCGCAGATCCCCGCCACCGGGGTCCCCGCCGCCGCCAGGGCCAGCACCGCCCGGTCCAGTCCCCGCCGCCGCAGCCAGTCCAGGTCGGCCAGGGTGCTCTTAGTCCCCGGCAGGATCACCAGGTCGGGCCAGCCCAGGTCCTCCGGCCGGTCCGTATAGCGCAGGCCCACCGCCAGATGCCGCCCCAGGGCGTTGAAGTCGGTAAAATTGGAGATGTGAGGCAGGCGGACCACCGCCACATCCAGGGGGGCCGCCCTCCGCCCGGAGGTGAGCCGTGGGGAGAGGCTGTCCTCATCGTCCAGATCCAGCTCCAGCCAGGGGACCACCCCCACCACCGGGATCCGGGTGAGCTCCTTCAGCATGGTCAGGCCGGGCCGCAGCAGGGCCGCGTCCCCCCGGAACTTGTTGATGACCGTCCCCTTCACCATGGCCCGCTCGCCGGCCTCCAGAAGGGCCACCGTTCCGTACAGGGAGGCGAACACCCCGCCCCGGTCGATGTCCCCCGCCAGCAGCACCGGGGCCCGGGCCATCCGGGCCATGCCCATGTTCACGATGTCGTCCGCCTTCAGGTTGATCTCCGCCGGGCTGCCCGCCCCCTCCAGCACGATGATGTCGTGCTCCTCCGCCAGGGAGCGGTAGGACGCCAGGATCTGTGGGACCAGCTCCTTTTTATGGCGGAAGTAATCGGACGCCCGCATATCCCCCAGCACCTCGCCGTTGACGATGACCTGGCTGCCCATGTCGCTGCTGGGCTTGAGCAGGATGGGGTTCATCCGGACGCTGGGCTCCACCCCGGCGGCCTCCGCCTGCATCACCTGGGCCCGGCCCATCTCCAGGCCCTCCCGGGTGACGAAGCTGTTCAGCGCCATGTTCTGGCTTTTGAAGGGGGCCACCGAATAGCCGTCCTGGCGGAAGATGCGGCACAGCCCCGCCGTCAGCACGCTCTTCCCCGCATTGGACATGGTCCCCTGGATCATAATGGCCTTTGCCGCCATGTCAGTCCCTCCCAAGCTGCCGCGCCACGGCGGTCAGCAGTCTCTCGTTTTCCTCCTCCGTCCGGACCCCGATCCGGAACCAGCCGGGCCCCAGCCCGGAGTAGTTGGAGCAGTCCCGCACCTGTCTCTTATACACATCTGACGCTGCCG
>OWJB01001202.1_pt1 | contig 11703 bp, 7 predicted proteins | sample 1732861 | NCBI WGS metagenome assembly OWJB01 (sample SAMN05065762, study PRJEB22554) | human gut metagenome | biome: ENVO:2100002; feature: ENVO:00000062; material: ENVO:00002003 | host: Homo sapiens | place: USA
CTCCGTATTGAACCTGTCAAAATGATATAAAACATAGAAATAAAATGAAGTATACCGTTCTTTTTCTCGACATTTTTTTAGATATTTGCTAAAAATCTAACGTTATGGAACCTATTCGGAACTTTGATCAATTAACTTCTCATCTCAAGACCTTAAATAAAAGGAAACGCATTGCCGTAGTCTGTGCCAATGACCCCAATACTGAATATGCCATAGCCCGCGCTTTGGACGAAGGCATTGCCGAATTTCTGATGATCGGCGATTCGGCCATCTTGGAGAAATATCCTACTTTAAAGAAATATCCCGAATATGTGCAGACGTTGCATATTGAAGACAAGGATGAAGCGGCGCGCGAAGCGGTGCGCATCGTGCGTGAGGGCGGTGCGGATATTCTGATGAAGGGTATTATCAATACGGATAATCTGCTTCATGCCATTCTCGACAAGGAAAAGGGACTGCTGCCGAAAGGAAAGATTCTGACACATCTGGCTGTCATGCAGATTCCCACCTATGATAAACTGCTGTTCTTTTCGGATGCCGCAGTCATTCCCCGGCCCACCTTGCAGCAGCGCATAGAGATGATTTGGTATGCCATCCATACCTGCCGCCATTTTGGTATCGAACAGCCGCGTATCGCACTTATCCATTGTACGGAAAAGGTGAGCGCCAAGTTCCCTCATTCGTTGGATTATGTCAATATTGTGGAACTTGCCGAGGCAGGCGAGTTCGGAAATGTCATCATCGACGGTCCATTGGATGTAAAGACTTCCTGCGAAAAGACGAGCGGCGACATCAAAGGCATTGTATCTCCCATCAACGGCGAGGCCGATGTCTTGATTTTCCCGAATATCGAATCGGGCAATGCTTTCTATAAGGCTGTCTCCCTTTTCTCTCATGCCGATATGGCGGGGTTGCTTCAAGGACCTATATGCCCTGTTGTGCTACCTTCGCGCAGCGATTCCGGCTTGTCCAAGTATTACAGCATTGCTATGGCATGCCTCACCAGTTGCGGTTCGGAAACTGCGAATGATATTTCGCAACTATCAAATTGTAAATCGTAAATAATAAATACATCGATGAAGTTACTCGTCATCAACCCCGGTTCCACTTCGACAAAAATTGCCGTATACGAGAACGAAGTACCCCGCTTGGTACGAAGCATCCGTCACACGGTAGACGAACTGTCTTCCTTTTCTCATATCATCGACCAGTTTGAATTCCGCAAGAATCTGGTACAGAAAGAATTGGAAGCTAATAATATACCTTTTGAGTTTGACGCCATAGTGGGGCGCGGCGGACTGCTGAAGCCCATACCGGGCGGCGTATATGAGGTGAATGACGCCATGCTGGACGATATTCTTCATGCCATGCGCACCCATGCCTGCAATTTGGGATGCCTCATAGCTTCCGAACTGGCCGCGTTGCTTCCGGGCTGCCGTGCATTCATTGCCGACCCCGGTGTTGTGGACGAGTTGGACGAGATAGCCCGCATCACCGGCTCTCCCCTTATGCCCCGCATCACTATCTGGCATGCACTGAACCAGCGCGCCATTGCCCGTCGCTATGCCGCCGAGCATCATACGCGCTACGAAGAGCTGGATTTGATTGTCTGCCACTTGGGCGGCGGCATATCCGTCGGCGTTCATCATCATGGCAAGGCTGTCGACGTAAATAATGCGCTCGACGGTGAAGGCCCGTTCTCGCCGGAACGTGCCGGTACGCTTCCTGCCGGGCAGTTGATAGACCTTTGCTGTTCCGGTCGCTACACAAAAGACGAACTTAAAAAGCGTATCTCCGGCCGTGCCGGGCTGACAGCCCATTTGGGCACGACCGATGTGCCTGCCATTGTCCGCCGGATAGAGGAAGGGGACAAGCATGCCGGATTGGTATTGGATGCCATGATTTACCAGATAGCCAAAAGCATCGGTGCGGCTTCCGTTGTGTTGTACGGTAAGATAGATGCCATTCTGCTGACGGGCGGCATGGCACATTCCGATTATATCATTTCCCGTCTGAAGGAGCGCATTTCGTTCCTTGCACCGGTTCATGTTTATCCGGGCGAGGATGAAATGGAAGCATTGGCGCTGAATGCGCTTGGAGCATTGAGGGGGGAGCTTCCGATACGGGAATATAAATAAGTATCATAGCGCTTATAATCAATGAGATATATGTACCAGGTTTGTACTGTCCTTTGGTATGTCTTGTACCAAGCAGTGGTACTTGCCGTACCAACCTAAGGTACATGGAGTACCAACCTTTGGTAGCTGCCGTACCACTTGTTGGTACACGCCGTACCAGCCGCTGGTACACCCCAAAACCTGCGGACTTATCCGAATAACTCCCGGTCTTTAGGCAGACAACTCCTTGCAGCTGTCCGGGCACTACTATAAGATAATCTGTTTATGCTTTATAAAAAAGAGGAACCGCTTCGGTCTCTTATATATGAAAAGAAGGAGCAAAGCCCCCCGACTTTGCTCCTTGCAATCTTTTTCCCGTAATAACTAATACGGAGAAAACATCACTAATTAAAAAATATGCCTTTTTCTCTTTTAGAAGTTATTCCGTCCGGTATCCCACCAAAGACGTGTACCGCCGTTGTCTGCACCGCCCAGCTTGCTGACTAAGGCGTCATACAATGCTTTATTGTCCGTCTTGTAATCTTGGTTGAAGAATACACGGCGAATCATATCGTCGGTACTGATGGTATTGCCGCTGTTGTTCACCGCAACCTTGATGAGCCGCGGATAACCGGTACGGCGTTGTTCCGCCCATGCTTCACAACCTTCCGGATAGAGGGCCAGCCATTTCTGGGTGATGATTCTCTCCAGTTTTTCTTCCTTATCGGCTGTATTGTCCCATTTCGGAGTGATTGTCGAAGGTGCATCCGCATTGAATTTAGCATCGAATACATCTACGTAGGCAGCCGGGATATTGTCACTTTCCAGATAATCGCTGACGCCATTGGCATCCCATTGTGCAAAGGATACGGTGACACCTTGTTTATAACAGTTTTCCACATCATCGCCGGTGTTATATCGTAAGGCTGCTTCTGCGCGCAGGAACCATACCTCGGCCGCACTCATGACAATGATTTTACTGGCGGTCGTAATGGTAGTCTGCGAGTGTGTGGAGTAGCGGTTGTCGGCTACGCCTGTGCCTTGACGGACACCTTTGTATTCATCTTCAATGCTGCTCAGTTGTTTTACTCCGGCAACTTCTCTATTAATGTTGCCGTCTTTGTCTCTGCCGTCTTGTGCCGGGTTGAAGTAGGATTTAAGGCGAGGATCGTTGTAGCCTTTCAGGAAAGACTCCAAGCTTGCGTTCATATACACTTCGCTCCAGCTGGCAACACCACCCAGCGGGTTGCGGATGCCGTATTCGCCTACCGTTTCGTTGGCTGTTTCCAGTACACCGCCGTTGGCAGCATCCAAAGCTGCTTTGGCTTGTTTTTCGGCAAGTTCGGGAGCTACGTTAGATACACGCATGGCCAGACGCAAGCGGAGAGAGTTGGCGAATTTCAGCCATTGTGCGGGAGTGCGTTTGCCTTCCGGCATCATGAAGTCGGCGCTTTCAAAGGATACGCCGCCTTTATAATCTTTCAGTATGTTCACGGCTGTTTCCAGGTCTTCAAAGAAACGCTTGTAGACTTCTTCCTGTGACTGCGGTTTCTGGTCGGCTGTTCCGAATCCGTCGTAAAGGATAGGGCCGTAATAGTCGCTCACACGATGAAGGGTAGCTACTTTCAGAATCTTGGTAATGGCATGGTAAAGAGGCCATTCCTTTTCTGTATTCAGCGCTTCCGCATCGGCGATGGAAGGCATGACGTATCCGTAGGTGTATATCCACATGGCGCTTGTCCAGCCGTTGTTCAGATTATAGGTGGAGTTGTTGGCATTGAACGAACCGTTCATGTCGTGGAAGTATCCGCAGAACATGTCCGCCACTAAGTTTTGTATGACCTGGTATTGCCAGTCCGTACCGTCCACTCCGGTCTGGTAGATGATACCCTTTTGAATGGTGGCGAAAGGTACGAGGTTGGTCTGGTTATCGTATTTCTGTAATTCTTCTGTATAAGCTCCGTCGGTACTGTTGAAGTCGGCAAAGTTGTCGGTACAGGATGAAAAACTCAGGAGACCGCCAAGGAGCAATGCGGTTGTATATTTTATCTTATTCATATCGTTCGGGTATTTAGAAAGTAAATTTAATGTTGAATCCTATGTTTCTTGTTGAAGGCATACCGAAGGTGTCCAAACCTTGGTTGTCATTGCCTACCGACATTGTGGCATCCGGATCGAACGGTGCATCTTTGTAGATGAAGAACAGGTTGCGTGCCACCAGCGACAAGTCTATTCCTTTGATGAATCCGGTCTTTTCAAGCATTTGCTGCGGGAAGGAATAACCCAAGGATACTTCGCGCAAGCGGATGTTTGTTCCGTCATAGCGGTAGAATTCCGTTGTCCCGTTGCCGCGGTCGCCTACCATTTGATAGAATTTCTGTACATCATTAATCTTTTGTCCTTCCAGCATATAGTAGCCTGCGTTGCGGGCATCACCGGTTGCCTTGCTCACACCGGCATAGTCCAGTCCGGCCTGTGTCAGCGAAATTACGTCGCCGCCTACGCGTGCGTCAATCAGGAAGTAAAGCGAGAAACCTTTGTATGTCACGGTATTGCTCCAGCCCAGTGTCCAGTCGGGATTGAAGTTGCCTATCTTGGCGGCTTTGTCGGTTGTAACCTGGGGCAGGCCGGCTTTTGCGTTGGGGTTACCGTCTTTGTCTGTTGCCGGTTCCAGCAGGATTTTACCGTTTGCATCGCGTACAAATACGTTGCCGTAGATGTCGCCCAGCGAACCGCCTTCTACAACCATCATTTTATAGGGCATGCTTACATTGCCCGAAGCGTATTGGAAGTTGGGTGTGCCGCCCAAGGATACAATCTTGTTCTTGTTGGTAGCAAAGTTGAACTGGGTTTTCCAGCGGAAATTATCGTTCATCAGCGGCGTAGCGCCTAAGGTGATTTCAACACCCGTATTGCGTATCTTACCTGCATTTATCCAACGGTAAGGACGTTGTTCGGCGGTGGTGTTTACGCGGATCAGTTGGTTTTTGGTATCCGTGCGGTAGAATGTGAAGTCGAAATCCAGACGGCTGTTGAAGAACTTCCACTCAGTACCTACTTCGATGGAGTTGCTGATTTCCGGTTTCAAATCTTCTGCAAAGTAGTAGTCGATGGGTTTCACTACGCCGCCTGCCGTGATGGTCTGTGCCGGACTGGTGATGCCGATGGGAAGGTCGTTGCCGACTTGTGCCCAGGAAGCGCGAACCTTGCCGAAGCTTATCCATTCGGGCAGGTTGAGAGTTTTGTTGAGAATCCATGAGAGACCTACCGACGGATAGAAAAAGCCGGAGTTCTCGCTTTTGGTGTTGGCAAGTGTGGAAGACCAGTCGTTACGTGCGGTTACATCCAGATAGATACTCTCTTTCCAACCGAGCTGTGCGGTTGCGAATGCAGACTGGATAGTACGTCTTTGGTTGGCTGTTTCATCAATGTATGAAGTACCTGCACCGCTGAGGTTCATGTTGGGAACTGTGAACACATTAGCCTTGTACAAGCCGGATTTACCGGAGTCGAGACTTAAGGAGTTGACTTTGGTGGTATTGATACTGCTGCCTATGGCGGCATTCAGGCTCCAGTCGTTCCATGTTTTGTTGAACATGGCCATAAAATCACCGTAAACCATGAAGTCCTGACGGTTCATTTTGATATAGCGGCCGTTCTGGTGGGCTACATCGGCCGTTGTTCCGGCATACATTTTCTGCTCGTAATTGTCATTGATATAGTCTACATTACCGCGTGCCTGAACGCTGAACCAGTCGTTTATCTTCAAGTTGGCGCTTAAGGAAGCTAAGGTACGGAAGCGTTTGTCGTTGCTGGTCACTCTGTTCGTCAGCCAATAGGGGTTCTGACTGAATCCGCTGATGTCCGTATACCAGTTCTGCAATGGCATGGATCTGTTTTCATCGTATTTTTCGAATCCGTTGTTATCGCGATAGACACTGAGGTCTTCACCGCGCGGGAAGGTGTACAGACCTACCAGCGGGTTCATGTAGTAGCCGCCGGAGGTAGGGCGATTCTTGATTTTCTGGGTCATCAGGTTTACATTGGCATCCAATGTGAGGCGGTCGTTGAACAAAGAGGCTGTTTCACGGAAAGTGATATTATGCTTTTGCTGCTTGTTCACATCGACAATACCTTTGGCGGTGGTGTTGGCATAAGAGAAGTAGGTCTGCATTTTCTCTTTACCCGTCATGATGGATAGTGAATTGGTTGCAGTAACTCCGTTGCTGAAATAGTCGCCCACGTTATCGTAAGCTTTGATGGGTGTGGAGTTTGCATTTTCCGGAACCGTCCCCCAGCTTGTAGCTCCGCTTGCACCGTATTTGTCTTGGAATTCGGGCAGGCAAATGGCGTGGTCTATGGTCAGGTTGGAGTTGAATACGATACGTTGCATACCGGCTTTACCCTTCTTGGTGGTAATCAGGATTACGCCGTTGGCAGCTTGTGAGCCGTAGAGGGCTGCTGCGGAAGCACCTTTCAGTATGCTCATGCTTTCAATGTCGTCCGGATTCAAGTTGGAGATACCGTCGCCCGAGTCACGGTTGCCGGCATCGTTGTTACCGCCCATGGCGGAGAATGCCTGCTCGGCTACGTTGTTCAGCATAGGCACACCGTCGATAACATATAACGGTTGGTTGTTTCCATCAGCATTGGCAGAACGGATACCGCGGATGGATACTTTGGCTGAGCCGCCCAGACCGGAGGAGTTACGGGTGATGGATACGCCTGCTGTCTTACCGGCAAGGGCGTTAATCATATTAGGGTCTTTGGCGCGGGTCAGTTCATCGCCGCCCACCTGTTGGGTAGAGTAGGTGAGAGAGGCCTCTTTTTTCTTGATGCCCATAGCTGTTACGACAACGGTTTCCAATGCCAGCGCTTCTTCTTTCATTTGGATTTTTAGCGATGTACGGCCGTTGAGCGTAACGTTTATAGGTTCATAGCCTATGTAGGAAATGACTAAAGTGGCATTGGCAGGTGCGTTGAGGGTGAACTCTCCGTCCAGGTTGGTGATGATGCCGTTGGTCGTACCCTTTTCCAATACATTTGCACCGATAATCGGTTCGCCCTTGGAATCGGTAACGACACCCTTTACAGTGACTCTTTCCTGTTGTGTTCCGGCTACGTTTTCGATGCTTTCACCTCTTTTGGTCAGAACTATATTTTTGCCTTCCATTACATATCTGATGTTTGTTCCGGCAAATATTTCATCCAGAAGTTCGGCTACGGCTTTGTTTTTCGCATCTACATTAACAGTGCGCCGTACATCGACACTCTTTTTGTTGTATACAAACAGATAGTCTGTCTGGGATTCAATTTGGGAAAGTATTTGCCCTACTCTCAGCTGAGAATCGGGGATACTTACTTTGGCGTTCTGAGAGTAGCTATTCCCGCAGTATGCTTGGAATGTTACAAACAGAAGAAGGAATAGTGTGGTCTTCATAGTACGCAATAATTGCTTGTTTTCAAAACTTTTTGGACAAAAAAGTCCATTCAAAGAAATTTTTCTCATATCTTTGTCACTGTGTTAAGTTAATAAATTGATTAAGGTCGATTTTTGACTGTTTCGGATCGGAAAGTATGGGGGTACTTTCCGATCTTTTTTTATCAAAAAAGGGAAGTAATTCTTAGGACTGTTGCTTTATGGTTTCATGCTGTTCGGTTTTAAGGGGTTAGTACTAAATTTAAAGGTTTTGTTTATTCATATATGATTATCGAATCTTTGTTTTCATTGATGCGGAACTTGAACGGATGCTCTTTGGAGATGGCTCTCAAGATGTGCTCTATGCCATCCTGTTCCCTGAATTTGCCGGTCAGGCCTTCGTGGGTCAGTAGTCTGGGGCTGGTGACGGTTATCTTTACGTTGTAGTATTTTTCAAGCTTGTCCAGGATGCCGCTGAAGGGTACATCATCAAAACAGTATAATCCCTCTTTCCAGCGGAGATATTCGTACGAGGGGAGGATGGTTTTCTTGCAGCGTCCGTCATAATTGGCAAAAAACTCATCCTTTTGAAGGCGGGTAATCACTTGGTTGTTACAGCTTGGGTAGATGTCTACGATACCCTCCACCAATGTTGTTTCGAACTCTTTGCTGCCTTTGTATGCGCAGACGTTAAAGCTGGTTCCGACCACTCTTACCTTGTGCATTTCCGTATGTACATAGAACGGTAATTTTTTGTTTTTGGCAACTTCAAAATATGCTTCGCCGTCTAACTCGACGTTGCGGTCATTGCGACCGAAGTCGGAAGCATATGTAAGCGTGGATTGGGCATTGAGCCATACGCGTGTACCGTCGGCAAGCGTAATTTGGGCGCGTTGCCCGGCAGGAACAGTAATGGTTTGAGGCTGTGCATCCTTATTATATATATAATTTGTGGTCATGTAGTAACCTGATACGGCAATGATGACTGCCGCTGCAATACGCGCCGCCCAGCGGAGCATTGGCATGAGTCGTATTGCTTTTTTCTTATTGTCTTGTTTTGTGGAAAACAGGGATACGTCGAACAGCATACGTTCTTTCAGGTAGGCTTCCCGGTTTTCTTCAGAAGCTTCAACCCAGTCCAGAATCTGTTTCTCTTCTTCAATGGATGCTGTTCCTTTAAAATATTTGTATAGTAATTCCTGGTTCATCATAAATAGAGTTGCTTGGTTAAAGAGAGGGACTTTACCGCCTTTCTGTATATATAACCGGCGAAGTGTGGACAACCCTATCAAAAAAGGAAACTTTTTTCTGAAAAAATACTTTTATTGCTCAGAGAAGTATGGAAGCCAGGTAATCTTTCAACTCCAATCGCAGTATGCGGAGGGCTTTGGTGATATGCGCTTCTACGGTTTTCAGTGAAACATGCAGTTGCTCGGCAATTTGTTTGTTGGGGAGATTCTGGTAACGGCTCAGCATGAAAATAGTCCGGCTTTGTTGTGGCATTTGCTCTAAGGCCTTGTGAACGATATGCTGTATTTCGTTGTCGAATATCTGCTCGGGTTCGCAAGCTTTTAAGGTGGATATACGCAAGTTGAGCTCCCGCTGGTTATGGCTGTTTATATTTTCTTCTGCTTGCAGGCGTATTTTTTTGTGCTCTAACAGATTGAGTGACTTGTTTTTGATTATGGTCAACAGCAAGGCATGCAGATTGCTTCCTTCTTCCCAACGGTTCCGGTTTTCCCATAGGGCAATCATGGATTCCATTAACACGTCTTCCGCTTCCGCTTTATCTCTGAGGTAGGAATAAGCAAAAGTCAGGAACTTTTCTTGGTTCTCCTGGAAAAAACGCGAGAAAAGGTCCATCGTATGTAATTTAATGGAGTCGGACATTCAAATTGGAGTTTTTTCGTATGATTTAAGGTTTCGTATCACAAAGCAACATAATCTTTTCGTAATATGCAAACAATACCTGTTGTTTTTTTGATTTCCATGCGTGGGGAGTGAAAAAAAGCCCGGCAGATCACTGTCGGGCTCATATATCCTATTTATTGATAGGGATTATTTGTCTTTCTTTTCCGGTCTTTCCTGTCTTTCCGGTTTCGGAAGCAATACTTTGCGAGACAGTTTGAACTTACCGGTCTTAGGATCAATATCAAGCAACTTCACATCAATCTCGTCACCTTCCTTGATTCCGGCTTCTTCTACTGTTTCCAGACGCTTCCAGTCGATTTCAGAAATATGGAGCAAACCGTCTTTGCCCGGTAAGAATTCAACGAATGCACCGTAAGGCATGATAGAACGTACTTTACCTTTGTAGACTTCACCTACTTCCGGTACTGCCACGATACCTTTGATGATACGCATTGCATCGTCGATAGACTTCTTGTTGGTTCCGGCAATTTCAATTCTACCGATATTGTCTATTTCTTCGATAGTGATTGTTGCACCGGTTTCTTCCTGCATACCCTGGATAATCTTTCCGCCCGGGCCGATTACTGCACCGATGAATTCTTTAGGAATAGTCATGGTTTCGATGCGTGGAGCATGCGGTTTCAGGTCGGCATGCGGTTCAGCGATACATTCGGTGATTTTACTCAGAATGTATTCGCGGCCTTCTTTAGCCTGTAACAATGCTTTTTCAAGGATTTCATAAGACAGACCGTCTACTTTGATATCCATCTGGGTAGCAGTGATACCGTCCTTTGTACCGGTTACCTTGAAGTCCATATCGCCGAGGTGGTCCTCATCGCCGAGGATGTCGGACAATACGGCGTATTTTTCTTCGCCTGCATTCTTAATCAATCCCATTGCAATACCGGATACGGGCTTCTTGATTTTTACACCGGCATCCATCAGCGCCAGCGTACCGGCACATACGGTAGCCATGGAAGATGAACCGTTTGATTCGAGAATATCGGATACTACACGCACTACATACGGATAATCGGCAGGGATTTGTCCTTTCAATGCACGCCATGCAAGGTGACCGTGACCGATTTCGCGACGACCTACACCACGTTGTGCCTTGGCTTCACCCGTAGAGAACGGCGGGAAGTTGTAGTGCAGTAAGAAACGTTCTTTTCCATGTTCCAGAACGTCGTCGATAATTTTTTCGTCCAATTTTGTACCTAAAGTAACGGTAGACAAAGACTGGGTTTCACCACGTGTGAAGATAGCGGAGCCGTGAGGGCCGGGCAGATAACCGATTTCGCACCAGATAGGGCGGATTTCGGTAGTCTTACGTCCGTCGAGACGCTTGCCTTCGTCCAGGATGGAACGACGCATGGCCTCTTTCTCAACATCGTGGTAGTAGCGGTCGATAAGCGGAGCTTTTTCTTCCAGTTCTTCTTCGCTGAATTGTGCCTTGAATTCTTCGCGGATGGCATCGAAAGCATCCATACGCTCGTGCTTATTCTTGTTGCCGGAAGCTGCAATTGCATAAGCCTTGTCATAGCAAGCATCGTGAACAGCCTTGCGGAGTTCTTCATCGTTTACTTCGTGGCAGTATTCGCGTTTTACGGTAGAACCGACTTCTTCTGCCAGTTCCATCTGAGCTTTACATTGTATTTTGATTGCTTCGTGAGCAGCCTTCATGGCTTCCAGCAAGTCTCTTTCGGAAACTTCATCCATTTCACCTTCCACCATCATGATGTTTTCATAAGTGGCGCCTACCATCAGATCCATGTCAGCCTTTTCCAATTGCTCAAAGGTAGGATTGATAACGAATTCGCCGTTGATACGTGCTACGCGCACTTCGGAAATCGGTCCGTTGAAAGGAATATCTGAAACAGCGAGGGCGGCAGAAGCTGCAAGTCCTGCCAGTGCGTCCGGCATGTCAACGCCGTCTGCTGAGAAGAGGATGATGTTTACATATACCTCTGCGTGGAAATTGTCGGGGAATAAAGGGCGGAGAGCACGGTCAACGAGGCGGCAGGTAAGAATTTCATAATCAGAAGCACGTCCTTCGCGTTTTGTAAAACCTCCGGGGAAACGTCCGAAAGCGGAGAATTTTTCTTTGTACTCTACCTGTAACGGCATGAAATCTGTTCCGGGAACTGCGTCCTTGGCGGCACAAACAGTAGCTAACAGCATGGTGTTACCCATACGAAGCATTACAGAACCGTCTGCCTGTTTTGCCAGCTTTCCCGTTTCGAGCGTGATGGTTCT
>OWJB01001219.1_pt1 | contig 11616 bp, 9 predicted proteins | sample 1732861 | NCBI WGS metagenome assembly OWJB01 (sample SAMN05065762, study PRJEB22554) | human gut metagenome | biome: ENVO:2100002; feature: ENVO:00000062; material: ENVO:00002003 | host: Homo sapiens | place: USA
TACACTTCCTATTACCCTGGATCAGATGATCTATCATGGAAAATCGGTTGTACGTGGTGTAAAGCGTGCAATGGTAGTAGTGGATATGCCTTTTGGCTCTTATCAGGGTAATGAAATGGAAGGGCTTGCTTCAGCTATCCGCATAATGAAGGAGAGTCATGCCGATGCATTGAAACTGGAAGGTGGTGAAGAGATTATAGATACTGTGAAACGTATTCTGAGTGCCGGTATCCCCGTGATGGGACATCTTGGATTGATGCCACAATCTATCAATAAATATGGTACATACACGGTTCGTGCCAAGGATGATGCCGAAGCAGAGAAATTGATTCGTGATGCACATTTACTAGAGGAGGCCGGATGTTTCGGACTTGTTCTTGAGAAGATTCCTGCAGCATTGGCATCACGTGTCGCAAGCGAACTGACCATTCCGGTGATCGGTATCGGTGCCGGTGGAGATGTAGACGGACAGGTATTGGTAATTCAGGATATGTTGGGTATGAATAACGGTTTCCGCCCGCGCTTCCTCCGTCGTTATGCCGATCTTTATACGGTAATGACCGATGCTATCAGTCACTATGTTTCAGATGTAAAGAACTGCGACTTCCCGAACGAGAAAGAACAATATTAATTGTCGTATGGCGACTAAATTATGGACATTGCATTTTATGCGGATATGCCTTGCTAATTTATTGTTGTTCATATCCCTGTATTTGTTGTACCCTGTACTCCCGGTAATGATGGCTTCACGTTTAGGCGTGCCTGTCAGTCAGACGGGAGTCATATTCATACTTTTTACGCTTGCAATGTTTTTTATCGGCCCGTTCCATGCCTATTTGGTCGATGTTTACAAGCGGAAATATATATGTATGCTTTCGTTTGGGGTAATGGTTGCAGCAACAGCCGGTTATACGTTGGTGCAGAACGCAACACATCTGTTGATGCTTTGCATTGTGCAGGGATTATCCTTTGGAATGGCTGCCACGGCAGGCATCACATTGGCCATCGATATCACCAATTCCACTTTTCGCAGCGCAGGTAATGTAGTCTTTTCCTGGGCTGCACGCTTGGGGATGATTATCGGAGCGGCTTTGGGGGTGTATCTGTTTCGGACACATGGCTTTGAGACTTTGCTATATGTTGCTGTGGCGTTGGGAGCGTTGGGAATATTATCTGTGTCAAGGGTATATGTTCCCTTTCGTGCACCTATCGGGATGAAAGTTTGTTCCATGGACCGATTCCTGCTTCCCCGGGGACTTATTCCGGCATTCAATTTAATATTGATTGCTTTTATACCGGGATTGATGCTTCCTGTGCTTGCCGGTGCGCCGAGTGATGTGCCGGTAGGAGGCGAGACAGTACCTTTTTTTGCTTTGGTCGGATGCGGATTTCTCTTATCAGTATTAATTGTGAAATTGTTTTTCCGCTATGATAACAAAATGTGGTTGCAGATAGTTGTCGGGCTGGTGACAGTAATCGGATCGATGGCTATGCTGTTTTCTCCTGAAACAAGCTGGAATGCTCCGGCAGCTGTATTGATGGGTTTAGGACTCGGCTTGGTCACTCCGGAGTTTCTTATGATGTTTGTCAAATTGTCGCAACACTGCCAGCGCGGCACGGCTAATACCACTCATCTACTTGCATGGGAACTTGGAGTCGGATTGGGTATTGCATCTGCGTGTCATTTACATCTTACGGCTAATGAACAGGCCGTTTATCGGGTCGGATTGTTATCGGCAATCGTGTCTTTGGCATTCTTCGTTTTACTTACGTATCCTTATTTTAAAAGGAAGAAGGTAAGATAAATGTGATATATATTATAAAAAGCGGACTCCGTATATTTGCAACGAATTGTAGCATAATATACGGAGTCCGCTTTTTTAATGTATCATTTATCCCATATTACACAGTAAAACAGCAAGTACATAAGGCATGAAGATGATAATTCCTACAATGGCAGCAACTATAGCACATATCAGAACGGAACCCGCTGCGATATCTTTCACATCACCTGCTATCGGATTACGTTCCGGAGATACAAGATTGACCAATCTTTCTATAGCCGTGTTGAATCCCTCTGCTGCCAGTACTACTCCAAAACAAAGTATGATAGCCATCCATTCGTTCCGGGTGATGCCGAAACAGAATCCGGCCACTGTTACTATAATAATTGCCGTACAATGTATCCAGGCATTATGTTCTTTGCTTACAAAACTTCGGATACCTTTCCAGGCATATCCGAAGCTTCGTATTCTTTTTCTGGTGCTGAATTTTTCCATTCTTAATTTCTGCTAACCTGTTTTACTCCTTTTACTGTGCGCAACTTCTTGATCAGCGCTTCCAGACGTCCGGTATCACTTACCATAATGGTCAATGTACCCGAGAAAAGTCCGTCGTTCGAATCGATACCGATAGAACGTAGCGAGATACCATTTTCTTTTGAGATGATCGAAGTGATATTTGTTACAATACCGATATCATCATGACCCACAACGCGGAGTGTTATTGGGTATTGAGTACCTTCCGATTTACCGGCCCAGCGTGCTTTTACAATCCGATAGCCGAAGCGTTCGCGCATCTGTCCTGCATTGGGGCAGTCATTTCGGTGTATCTTGATACCTCCGGATACTGTGACAAACCCAAATACATCGTCTCCGTATATGGGATTACAACATTTGGCCAGTTTGAAATCCAATCCTTTCAGGTTTTGGTCAATAACGAGTACATCTTCTTTAGTGACTGTTGTTTCGTCTATCTGGTTTTGCAGGTTGTATTCTTCTGCACTGCGATAGGTCACCTCATCACGTTCGCTGTCCCGCTTTTGTTGTTCGATGTATTTATCCAGAATATCGTTTACGTCGAGTACCTCATCGGCAATCTTCTGATAAAACTCTGTCACGTTCTTGAATCCCAAGCGTTTGATTAAGCGCATCATCACAGCTTCGTCGTATTCCATCTTCCGGTTCTTGAACTTGCGTTCCAGGGTCTCTTTGGCAAAATCATGCTGACGCGCCACCATCTCCTTGAGGGCCTGACGAATCTTAGTACGGGCTTTTGAAGTAGTGACAATGTTCAGCCAGTCTTGTTTCGGAGTCTGTGTGTTCGATGTCATAATCTCTACCTGATCCCCGCTGTTCAGCTTTTGTCTTAACTGTACATTTTTACCGTTTACTTTTGCTCCGATACATTTACATCCCAATTTGCTGTGGATGTGGAAAGCAAAATCAAGTACGGTAGCCCCTTTGCCCAGTTTAAAAAGGTCTCCCTTCGGTGTAAATACGAATACTTCGTCTTCATACAGATCCAGTTTGAACTGGTCCATCATTTCCAGGTCGTTCTCCGTATTCTCCAGTGCTTCACGTATTGAAGTCAGCCATTCGTCCAGTCCGCTTTCACCCTTCACGCCTTTATATCTCCAATGGGCTGCCAATCCGCGCTCGGCAATATCGTCCATACGCTCCGTACGAATCTGTACTTCAACCCATTTGCCTTCGGGCCCCATAACAGTGATGTGTAATGACTCGTAACCGTTACTTTTGGGAACCGACAGCCAGTCACGCAGACGTTTGGGGTTAGGTTGATACATATCCGTCACTATGGAATATGCCTGCCAACATTCCTGCTTCTCTTTTTCAAACTGAGATTCCAGGATGATACGGATAGCAAACAAGTCATATACGTTTTCGAACTGGCATTTCTGTTTCTTCATTTTCTGATAGATGGAATGAATGGACTTGGTACGTCCTTTCATGTGGAAATGCAGTCCTGCTTCCTCCAATTTCTGTTGTATCGGAGCAATGAAGTTGGCAATATAACGGTCACGTGACTTTTTCGTCTCGTTCAGCTTTTCCTTGATATGGTAATAGATGTCATGTTCGGTATATTTTAGTGACAAATCTTCCAGTTCCGATTTCAGCTTATACAATCCCAGTTTGTGGGCTAGCGGAGCATACAGATAGGCTGCTTCATTGGCCACCCGTCTGCGGGCCTCGTCATTTTCGGCATCTTTTATTTGTCGCATCACGTTTACACGGTCGGCAATCATGATCAGAATTACCCGCATATCTTCGGCAAAAGACAGTAGCAGATTGCGGAAATTCTCCGATTCTATGGTCGGACTCTTATCATAGAGGTCATTGATCTTGATTAATCCCCGGATAATTCCGGCCACATCTTCACCATACTCCTGTTGAATGTATTCTATTGTATAAGAGTGGCAACGTACAGGCGTGTGTAGCATAATGCCTAAAATAGATGCCCGTTTCATGCCGATTTCTTCAGCCACGATTACAGCAGTCTGCATATCTTTGATAACAGGATTCAGCCCAAAACTGTCCCTCTGCATCGTATTGTTTTGAGTGGAGTCGATAAGATGCTTTTTCAGCTTTCTGCAATCTCCTTTTTGTAAGGTTTCTCCGGTGAGACGCAGTAGTTTTTTGTATAGTGAGAACAATAATTCTCTCTCTTCTTTCGTAAAGAATTCATCTCTTTCCATAAGCAGCTCAAATTTATCGTCGGTAAAGATAGTTTTTTTCCGGGTTTTGTAGGGTGTCCTCTTCCTTTTTTTGTATTTTTGGGCATGAATTAATAAAATTAGATAGTATGATAACACCTGAAGACAAAGAATTGCTTGCCAAAAAGGGCATTTCGGAAGTACAAATCGCTGAGCAGTTGGCTTGCTTCCAAAAAGGCTTTCCTTATTTGAAGTTAGATGCTGCCGCATCTGTAGAAAAAGGCATTTTGGCTCCTGATGCCGAGGAGCAGAAAGCTTATCTTGCAGCATGGGATGCCTATACCAATTCAGACAAAACGATTGTGAAGTTTGTACCCGCTTCGGGTGCTGCCAGCCGTATGTTCAAGAATCTATTTGAATTTTTGGATGCTGACTATACTGAACCCACTACAAAGTTCGAACAAACTTTTTTTGAATCGATTGAAAAATTTGCTTTTTATGATGACTTGAATACGGCTTGTGTGCGGACAGAAGGCAAAGGTATTCCTACCCTGATTGCAGAAGGCAATTATAAAGCGGTCGTTTCAGGATTGCTTAATGTAGCGGGACTGAATTACGGTGCGCTTCCCAAGGGGTTACTTAAGTTTCATAAGTATGAAGAAGGTTCGCGTACCCCGCTTGAGGAACATTTGGCAGAAGGTGCTATGTACGCTGCCGGAAAAAGCGGAAAAGTCAATGTGCATTTTACCGTCTCTACCGAGCACCGTGAACTGTTTAAATCATTGGTTACCGAAAAAGTCGATGCTTTTGCCAAACGTTATGGCGTAGATTATAATATCACTTTCTCCGAACAGAAACCAAGCACTGATACAATTGCCGCTGATATGGAAAACCAGCCATTCCGCGATAACGGTAAGCTTTTGTTCCGTCCCGGCGGGCATGGTGCGCTGATTGAGAATCTGAATGATCTGGATGCGGATGTTATTTTTATTAAGAACATTGACAATGTGGTTCCTGATAAATTGAAAGGCGATACAGTGCTTTATAAGAAACTGATTGCCGGTGTACTGGTATCTCTCCAGAAGCAAGCTTTTCAATATCTGGAATTATTGGATAGTGGTCGTTATACACATGAGCAGGTGATGGATATCCTGCAATTTGTACAAAAGAAACTTTTCTGTAAGAATCCTGAAACAAAAGATCTGGAAGATGCCGAGTTGGTCATTTACCTGAAGAATAAATTGAACCGTCCGATACGTGTTTGTGGTATGGTGAAGAACGTGGGCGAGCCGGGCGGTGGTCCGTTCCTGGCATATAATAGTGATGGAACTATCTCCCTGCAAATCCTTGAAAGCTCACAAATCGATATGAATAATCCGGAAGCAAAGGAAATGTTTGAAAAGGGTACGCACTTCAACCCGGTCGATCTGGTTTGCGCCGTACGTGATTATAAGGGTCATAAATTTGATTTGGCAAAATATGTGGATAAAGCTACCGGCTTCATCTCTTATAAGTCGAAGAGTGGTAAGGATCTGAAAGCTCTTGAACTTCCCGGTTTGTGGAATGGTGCTATGAGCGATTGGAGTACGGTATTTGTGGAGGTTCCACTTTCCACTTTCAATCCGGTAAAGACTGTGAACGACCTGTTGCGTGAACAGCATCAGTAATCAAAGGAAAATAAAAAAGGGGATATTCACGGCGAATATCCCCTTTTTATTATTTAATTGCTTTTCAGATCAATTTCTTGGCAAAGCTTCTTTTACTACCATCGGACGACCGGCATATTCTGCTCCGTTCAATTCTTTAATGGCATTGCTTGCTTCTGAAGATTCCGGCATTTCGACAAACGCAAACCCTTTAGATCTTCTTGTTTCGCGGTCTGTGATCAGTTTTACTGATTCTACTACTCCATACTCTTCCATAACTTGTCTCAAATCTGACTCCTTAACATTATAGCTAAGATTTCCAACGTACATATTCATAAATATACAAAAATAAAAAATTAATAAAATAACAATAAAGCTTTAGGAAGTGTAAATCAGAGATGAAAGTTCTCAATGCGAACATTGAGGAAATACATGTGAGAGTTAAACCAATAAAAACCTCTTATTGTTTGATGTTGCAAAGTAAGGCATTAATTCCGGATAATACACCATATTCGCTTCTTTTTATCCTTTTAAATATTCTTTATTGTGTAATTAGACCAAAAATTAACATTTCTCTTTGGCTATATGTGTCTTATTTGTTATAATATTGGAAATTATATTATGACATTTACGAAGTTAACATCCTGTCATGTACGATGTTAACAACGTATTTATACGAAGTTAATATCGTATCTGCAGGAAGTTAACTTCTTGGAACTACGATATTAACTTCGTAAAATCTCTTTTTTACTATCGGTGTAAGTGCTTGATAATCATGATTAATATGCTGTTAAGTAATGTTCCCGTTCTCTTTTAAAGGAGGACTTTGTTCTTGAAGAACAGCTTGTTGTTCTGTGGTATGTTAATCTTTTTCTATCTAATTGCCTTTTTCTCTCTTTTATCGTAATCATTTAGTAGCTCGTTCGGGATTTATTGGAAGAAAAGTAGTATTTTTGCGTCATTATATCTTAAAATATTCAATCATGAAGAAAATACTTTTACTCGGATCGGGCGAATTGGGCAAGGAATTTGTAATTTCTGCTCAACGTAAAGGTCAACACATCATTGCTTGTGATTCATATGCCGGGGCACCTGCCATGCAGGTTGCTGATGAATGCGAAGTATTCGATATGCTGAACGGTGAAGAACTGGAGCGTATTGTAAAAAAGCATCGGCCGGACATTATCGTCCCCGAGATTGAAGCCATTCGTACGGAACGTTTATACGATTTCGAAAAAGAAGGGATTCAGGTAGTGCCGAGTGCACGTGCCGTTAATTACACAATGAACCGAAAGGCTATCCGTGATTTGGCCGCTAAGGAACTGGGACTGAAAACTGCGAAATACTATTATGCCAAGTCATTGGAAGAACTGAAGGAAGCCGCTGAGAAAATCGGTTTCCCTTGTGTCGTGAAGCCTTTAATGTCATCATCGGGTAAAGGGCAGTCATTGGTCAAGAGCGCTGCCGAGTTGGAACATGCTTGGGAATATGGGTGTAATGGCAGCCGTGGAGATATTCGTGAGCTAATCATTGAGGAATTTATCAAATTCGATAGTGAGATAACTTTGCTTACAGTGACACAGAAGAATGGTCCGACTCTGTTTTGTCCGCCTATCGGGCATGTACAAAAGGGTGGGGATTATCGGGAAAGTTTCCAACCTGCACACATTGATCCTGCACACTTGAAGGAAGCAGAAGATATGGCTGAAAAAGTAACTCGTGCATTGACCGGTGCAGGACTGTGGGGAGTAGAATTTTTCCTGAGCCATGAAAACGGGGTTTACTTTTCGGAACTGTCTCCACGTCCACATGATACGGGAATGGTGACATTGGCCGGAACACAAAATCTGAATGAATTTGAACTTCACCTACGTGCCGTATTGGGGTTGCCCATTCCGGGAATAAAACAAGAAAGAATAGGAGCGAGTGCCGTTATTCTGTCGCCGATTGCCAGTCAGGAACGTCCGCAGTATAGAGGTATGGAGGAAGTTACCGGAGAAGAGGATACTTATCTGCGTATATTTGGTAAGCCGTATACACGTGTGAATCGGCGTATGGGAGTAGTGCTTTGCTATGCTCCAAACGGTTCGGATCTGGATGCTTTGCGTGATAAGGCAAAGCGGATAGCCGATAAAGTAGAAGTATATTAAATACCGGGATTATTGGTTGAAAAACCATAGTGGGGTGTGCCGAAACTCCTGTTTACCACAAAGTACCACAGGATGAACTTAATCTATTGATTACTTTTATCTGTATGAATCTGTGGTGAATACGAGTCTTGGTACACCCCTGTTTTTTATCTGATTATACCTTTGTTCTCTCCGCTTTTGCAATTGTTAATACTCTATCCTATTCATGGCGTAAAGAGCGAAAAATGCCTTTAAAACGCAACTTCCCTTTGTTTGTATAAAACTCGTTGCATGTTGTACTATCTAACATTTGACTAATTGACTGAAAACGCTACAGCTACTTGAAAACTTAATCAATTCTCTGATTGGGCAGAGGATAGAGCGTATTGGCTCTAATATGCTTTGTATAGTAGTAAAAAGGGTGCTAATGTTGTTCATTTTCACACCTTTGTAAGTTTAATGAATGTTATCTAAAGAGAAAAAACAGAAAAATGGTACAACGGGAAAAAAAAGTTTCTACTTTTGCGAAGTTGTTTGTTTAACTATCTATGTGAACAAAACCGGATATCGAACGTTATGTTAATAGTGAAACTGGTAAAAACGCGACTTACCATGCTATAACGTTTTAGAGTATTAGAAGAATAATATATAAAAAGATTGCTTATGTCACAGATTATCGGACATATCTCTCAGGTAATTGGCCCTGTGGTCGATGTGTATTTTGAAGGTACAGAATCGGACTTGATATTGCCAAGTATCCACGACGCATTAGAGATAAAAAGGCACAACGGCAAAAAGCTGATTGTAGAAGTTCAACAACACATTGGTGAAAATACCGTACGTACGGTTGCCATGGATAGTACCGACGGCTTGCAGCGCGGGATGAAGGTATTTCCGACGGGAGGTCCTATCACAATGCCGGTAGGCGAACAGATCAAAGGACGTTTGATGAACGTAGTCGGCGACTCCATCGATGGAATGAAAGAACTCAATCGCGACGGTGCATATTCTATTCACCGTGATCCTCCCAAATTTGAAGATTTAACCACTGTACAGGAAGTTCTGTTTACCGGAATTAAGGTGATAGACCTGCTTGAGCCTTATTCAAAAGGAGGTAAGATCGGTTTGTTTGGCGGGGCCGGAGTGGGTAAAACTGTACTTATTATGGAGCTCATTAATAACATTGCCAAGAAGCATAATGGTTTTTCCGTATTTGCCGGAGTGGGAGAGCGTACCCGTGAAGGTAATGATTTGCTTCGTGAGATGATTGAATCGGGTGTAATCCGTTATGGAGAAGCATTCAAAGAAAGCATGGAAAAAGGACATTGGGACCTCTCGAAAGTGGATTATAATGAGGTAGAAAAGTCACAGGCTACATTGGTGTTCGGACAGATGAACGAACCTCCTGGAGCACGTGCTTCAGTTGCTTTGTCAGGATTGACTGTCGCTGAATCTTTCCGGGATATGGGGGCAAAGTCGGGAGCGAGAGATATATTGTTTTTTATCGATAATATTTTCCGTTTCACTCAGGCGGGTTCCGAGGTTTCGGCTTTGTTGGGGCGTATGCCTTCTGCGGTAGGTTATCAACCTACGTTGGCTACCGAAATGGGTGCTATGCAAGAACGTATCACTTCGACAAAAACGGGTTCTATCACTTCGGTGCAGGCTGTTTACGTACCGGCTGATGACTTGACCGACCCTGCTCCGGCAACAACTTTTACCCACTTGGATGCAACGACTGTGTTGAGTCGTAAAATTACTGAGCTTGGTATTTATCCGGCAGTGGATCCGTTGGAGTCTACTTCTCGTATTCTCGATCCGCACATTGTGGGTCAAGAGCATTATGATGTCGCACAACGTGTGAAGCAGATTCTTCAACGCAATAAAGAATTACAGGATATCATCTCTATTTTAGGTATGGAGGAATTATCCGACGCCGACCGTCTGGTGGTAAACCGTGCGCGCAGGGTACAGCGTTTCCTGTCTCAACCATTTACAGTGGCCGAACAGTTTACCGGAGTACCGGGAGCAATGGTGGCCATTGAAGATACAATAAAAGGATTCAAAATGATTTTGGATGGTGAAGTAGATTATCTGCCTGAACCGGCGTTTCTGAATGTGGGAACCATTGAAGAAGCTATCGAAAAAGGTAAGAAACTGCTTGAACAGGCTAACAAATAAAATAAGGAATCATGAAAGAACTGCATTTGAATATTGTATCGCCGGAAAAAGAGGTCTTTAATGGTGAAGTGAAGAGTGTTACCCTTCCGGGCACCAGTGGAGTCTTTTCTATTCTGCCGCAGCATGCACCGATTGTTTCTTCCCTGCAAGAAGGGACAGTCAGTTACACGACAACGGATGGCGAAGAGCATACGCTGGATATTCACAGCGGTTTTGTGGAGCTAAGCAATGGTGAAGCTTCCGTTTGCGTATCCTGAGCCTTGATCTCCGCACAATAATCTGTTTTTACTATGAATATGAGCATCACAAAACGCAATTTTCTGGGTTATCTCAGCATCCTTACTCTTGTAGGGGGAGGATTGGGAGCCTTGGTCTTGCATTATCTGGAACCCGGACATTATTTCGGAGGTTATCCGTTGATACCGGTGTACTTTTATATATTCGGTGTATTTTATATTTATATGTTTGATGCCTGCAGGCGTCATGCACCGGAGAAGATGGTGATGCTCTTTTTAGTGGCAAAAGTATTGAAAATGATTGTATCAGTTTTCTTACTAATCATTTATTGTGTGGCTGTGCCCGATTCCGCTATTGAATTTCTATTGACATTCCTGGCGTTCTATCTGGGCTATCTTATATATGAAAGCTGGTTTTTCTTCGTTTTCGAGTGGAATCAGAAACTTAAAAAGAAATCAAAAAAATATGAAACAGTTGCGTAACATAGTTGCCGGAATGCTTGTCTTGATAGGAGGAATGTTGCCTGCTACAACCTTTGCACAGGAGCCTGTACCGGGTGATACCACCGCTACTTTGCAGCAGGAGATTATTGTAGGTAAAGACACAATCAATCAGGAAGCTAATCAGGTAGATGTAAAAGGCATTGTGTTCGGCCATATTGGAGATTCTTACGAGTGGCATATCACGAATATAGGAAAAACTTCGATTTGCATTCCGTTGCCGATTATCGTGTATAGCGAAACTTCTGGTTGGCATGCTTTTCTGTCTTCGCGCCTAGAAGAGAATGGCGGCAAATACGAGGGATTTTATATAGCTCCTGCCGGGAGCAAGTATGAGGGGAAAGTAGTAGAACGTAATGCGACGGGAGAGGAAGTACGTCCGTGGGATATTTCCATTACAAAGGTAACTTTGTCTCTCTTTATCAATAGCGCTATTTTGCTGGCGATCATTCTGAGTGTAGCGCATTGGT
>OWJB01001221.1_pt1 | contig 11608 bp, 10 predicted proteins | sample 1732861 | NCBI WGS metagenome assembly OWJB01 (sample SAMN05065762, study PRJEB22554) | human gut metagenome | biome: ENVO:2100002; feature: ENVO:00000062; material: ENVO:00002003 | host: Homo sapiens | place: USA
TAGCCTCGCCATTCATAGGCTCAATCTTGAAATTTCCACTGCTGTATGCCTTATCTATGCAAAGGCTCTGTTTTACACTTCGTGGCAGTTTTACTACCGGCTGCGTTAGTGCTTTTCCTTTTGCAAATGCGCTGTTAGCATCTATTTTTGCCATTTTGTTTAATGATCTCCTCTCTTATATTCCGAATGTTTTTTTAATAAATGAATCCGCACCTTTTACAAATGCAGCTATAAGCATCATAAGGAACATATTCTTGACATAATCCACAACCCAGACCACCTCAGGAGCATTCATTCCCCAGAAATCACTTCCTGATGCCATCTTTGATATCAGGGCTACTCCCATTATTATTACCACTATCGAAAAAGATTTTGATATCAGCTCCTTGATCCACGCACCGGCTGCATTCTGTATTCCGGGACCTCCCGGAATACATGATATTGCCAATGGTCCTGTTGCTGCAAGCAGACAAAGATGTACCATTCTTGTGTAAAGAGTAATAAATATGGTTGCTGATGCTGCAAGGGCAACTAAAAGGAATATGATACCGAACATTGCAAAAAACAGCATTTCCCCGGAACTAAGATCGTACATATCAAATGATATATCCGAAATATCCATAAGCACACGTGCAGAAGTATTGGTTATGTTAAATATCCATCTGACGAAATATATTACACTATTTATGCCCGCATTTCCCAATACCATTTTAAATAAAATATTCATCCCGGTCTCAAGAGTCATGCTTTCCTTGAAATTACCTACCTGACGGCAGAATCCTATGTAAAAGAACATATTTAACATTGTTGCCGATATTGCCGTAAAAAAAGGATTTAATGTGTTAACGGTATAATCCCATGCATCCGGATAGTCTGCCGGTCCTATTGCTCCGCTCATCAGACACATTGCAAGAACAAAATTCCATACTCTAACCCCCAGCGCATACGTTGGAGCTATAAAACCTGTAAGCCAGGAAAAATCCATACTGTCTCACCTCACATTACATAATTGCGGTAAGGATCTGTGGAGCCATTGCCATAACAAATCCACCAGCAATACGTTTAAAAGCATTTGCCTGCATAGTTCCCTCAGAACCCTGAAAAGCAATTCCCCACTCGGAAATTCCCCATAATGTTATGATTGAGCCGATAGACGAAATAACACCTCCCAGAAGATCCTGAAATGCGGTAAATTTTCCAACAACTACATTTGCCGCATCTGTAGCCCATACCGGTGAATATATAGTTATCACTGTAACAAATACCAGTGAAAAGAGCAGATTCTTTAAAACCTTGTTTCTGTCATTTTTTTTCTTTATCATTTTATTTTTTATCATCTTCATTATCTCCTCTGCTTACCTTTTCTTTTGAAAACACCTATTATGGCTACTGCCAGAAAACATAATATGAGTCCACCGCAAAAGAGAATCAGACCACTGAAACGTGCAGTTTCAGGTACAAATATTGGTAATACTACCGCCAATGATGTTGAAACCATAAACGATAAAACAAAAGCAACTATAAACGATACCGGTATTTTTTTCTTTCTGTGCATAACTTTTCCTCCAAAATTAAAATAAATAACCCGGAGAGTTTTCCTCCCCGGGTGTTCATGTGTAGGTAATTGGGTAAACCCCTAGTGTTTCTTCTTTGATACTGCTTTCTTCCTGAAGAACGAACAGATAACTGCCATTATTCCTGCTATTCCTGCAAGCACGTACATAACCACTGACATGTAATCACCGGTCTTTGGCTTTGGCGGAGCAATCATTGTAATGGTCTGGGCTGCATCGTTGATGTCATTGTGTGATGCAATGGCATAAGCGCCATCTGCAGTCACAACATCAAGCTGCTCAAATACTACAAGCTGCTTTCCTGTCATGCCTTTTCCATTGAATCTGAATGTTACGTCAACTACGCCCTCGGTGCCTGACGCTGTAAACTCAGTTACTGCAGTTACTTCCTTTCCGTCAATCACAAGTGCTTTTCCTGTAGCCTTGTCCATGAGCTTTCCTGTTACTCTGTAGGTCTGTCCCTGTACCAGATTCTGGTACGCAACTGAATCTACAATAGTAACGCTGCTGTCAGCTGTTGAGTTGTGATCCTTTCGCTCACCATCGATGGCTGTTGTTCCAATCTTCGGAACATAAAGTGTCTGTGCCTCGTCTGTAATGTCTGCATGTGTCGCTATGAGATTATTCTCATAATATACATTCTCGAACATCACAATCGTTCTTCCTGCAAGAAGGCTTGCATCAAATGTAAATACCACATCCACTTTGCCTGTTGCTTCCTTAGCAACGAACTCTGCCTCTGCTGTGACATTGTTTCCGTTTGCAATAACTGGGGCACCATTTGACTTGTCTACTGCAGTTCCGACTACCTTATACTTCTTTCCAGGTACCAGATTCCGGTACGATACAGTATCGACTATCTTTGCACTCTTCTCAGCATAAAACATGCTGGTGCCTGACTTTGCATCCTTTGCTGTGGTCTTAATTTGTGGCACGCAGATGGTCTGGTTCTCATCACTGTAATCTTCATGTACCGCAATGAGCACCTCTTTAACTTCACTGTTGTCGGCTGGATTGTTATTTTCATTATCTACCTCGACCTTGTTTGATGTGTTATCTGTTTTATTCTGTGTGTTTTCTGACTCAGATGCCTTCTGTGTATCATCAGGGTTTGCATCAGCATTATCCGCATTTTTCACGAGATAAAGCTTCTCAAACAGCACCATTGTCTTTCCGGCAAATTCCTTTGCACTGAATGTAAACTCAACATCCACAGTGCCGTCTGCTGTCTCAGGTGTGAATACAGCCTCGGCCGTGATATCCTTGCCGCCATTCTGCAATGGCTTTTTAGTGTCCTTATCCATTACTGTTCCTGCTACCCTGTATGTAAGACCAGGGATAAGGTTTTTATATGTTACTGTATCTTTTATTTTTACATCATCCCCTGCATTTGACAGATGAATGCCTGTCACCTCATCAAGAGCCTCTGTTGCAATGGCTGGCACGTAAATGGTCTGTGCCTCGTCATTTATGTCAGCATGTACTCCGATCAGCTTACCCTCATAACGGATCTCCTCAAACATTACAATGGTCTTTCCGGCCAAATTACTTCCGTCAAAGATGAAATCAACATCCACTTTTCCGTCCGCTGTCTCAGGTGTTATCTTAGCTTCTGAAGTTACTGCTTTTCCGTCTGCATCCTTAATCACCTTTCCGGTTTTCTTATCCACCGCTGTTCCTGTGACCTTATATGTCTTTCCAGGAATGAGATTTGTGTACTCGACAGTATCCGTGATTTTGATATCCTTCTCAGCATATGTTAGCTTCGTCTCTGTCTTTGTGTCTGTTGCTGTAGTCTTTACTGATGGAACATATATAATCTGTGCTTCATCGGAAATATCAGCATGCACGCCAACGAGCTTATTGTTGTAGTAGATGTTTTCATACATTACTACAGTCTTTCCTGCAAGTGTGCTTCCGTCAAATACAAACTCAACATCGACTGTACCATTTGCTTTTTCTGCCTTAAATGATGCCTTTGCGGTTACATCTTTTCCTGCATCGTCCTTTAATGGCTCGCCTGTTGTCTTGTCTATTGCAGTTCCTGTGACTGTGTATTTCTCACCCGGTACCAGATTCCGGTACGCTACCTTGTCAACGATATGGATGTCCTTTTCTGCAAGGGTAAGCTTTGTTGCTGTCTTTTTATCAATTGCTGTTGTCTTTACGGATGGGATATAGATAGTCTGTCCCTTGTCATTGATATCCTCATGGGCTGCAATCTCTGCTTTTCCATAGAACATCTTTTCAAACACAACCACAGTTGTATCATCAAGACCATTTGTATTGAAATGGAAATCTACTTTTGTCTCTCCGTCAGCTGTATCCGGTGTGAAATCGGCCGATGATGTAACAGCCTTTCCGTTTACTGTCACAGCCTTGCCGGTACGCTGATCCATGAGTGTTCCGGAAACGGTGTATGTCTTGCCCGGTACCAGATTCCGGTACGCTACTGTATCAGTAAGAGTCACATCACTGCCTGCCAGTGACATGTGCGAGTCAGTGTCCTTATCCTTAACACTTGTAAAAATGAGTGGAATGTGGACTGTCTGTGCCTCATCATCAATGTCTGCATGTACTGCAATAAGCTTGTCAGTGTAGTAGACATTCTCGAAGAATACCACTGAACGTCCGGCCATGGCTGTTCCGTCAAATGTAAACTTCACATCCACACTGCCGTCTGCTGATGCTGCGGTAAACTTAGCTGTCGATACGAGCTCGTTTCCGTCTGCATCTGTAAGAGGCTCTCCTGTCTCCTTGTCCACTGCTGTTCCCCTGACTGTGTACTCCTTGCCCGGTACCAGATTCCGGTACGCTACTGTATCTGTAACAGAGACCTCCTTCTTTGCCTCGCTCACGTTAATCTTTGAGCTGTCATCAGTCGCTGTTGTCTGTGCTGCCGGAATGTGAATTGTCTGGCCCTCATCATTAATGTCCTTATGCTCTGCAACCTCCACATCCTCAAGTGTAAGTGTCTCATAAACTACAAAGCTCTTTCCTGCAAGTCCGGTTGTATCGAACTCAAACTTGAGCTTCTTTGTGCCTGATGCACGTCCTGCCGTGAAAGCCATTTCCTGTGTGACAGGCTCTCCGTCAACAAGCAGCTCTTTTCCTGTTTCTTTGTCCATAAGCACACCGCTTAACGTGTATGTCTCACCCTTTAAGAGGTTAGTGTATGTGACCGTATCGGTTATAACAGCCCTGCTGTCTGCAAGTGTAAGGTGATCAGCTGTCTCACTGTCTGTGGCTGTGGTATGGATTTCAGGGAAATAAATAGTCTGGTCTTTATTCTCCATATCCTCCTCTGTGGCTGCCACGTAATCGCCATATGTGAGTTTCTCGCATACAACTACTGTCTTTCCGCCAAGTGCAGATGAATCAAAGTTAAAGTGCATGTCGAGCACCTTTTTTGTTCCATCAGATGTAAATGTCTGTGAAGCTGTCACCGGATTTCCGTTAACAATGACTGCTTCGCCTGTGTCCTTGTCCATGAGTGTGCCGGTTATTGTGTAATCCCTGCCAGCCATGGTGTCAGTGATTGTTACTTTGTCAAGGATGTCTGTATCTACCGATGGCTTGATAATCTGGTACTGTGTCTTTGCATCAGATGCCTGTGTTGTGATAACAGGTGTTGGCTCTGAATGGTTCTCGATTGTACCTATATCAACTGTAACCTTGTCTCTTCTGATAGAGAACTCGCCCTTGTAGAGGATTTTGCCCCTGTTGTTTTCACAGGAAAGCTCCTCAAGTGTGTAATCACCATAAGGCATTGCTCCAACCGAGTCATCGACCTTTGCACTGCCATCTGCGGAAGAAAACCACAGTCCGTCATACGCACCGCCGCCGTTTGTGTTCTTTGAGTGTGCGTTCCAGCTGCTCTCTGAGCTGAAATAACCGTTCTCATCAGTTTTGATGATGTGGCTCTCTCCGGTGCCTTTGCATGTAACCCTGAATGGAATGTCGCCCATTCTGTTCTGATTGTCTGTGTCAATCTTAGTAAGCTTGAAATCACCACGCTTGATTTTGTCGCTTACCTTAAAGGTGTTGCCGCCTTTTAACTGGGCAAGATTGCCGTTCTGTATAATCTGTGTCACATACTTTCCGGTAATCTTAGTACTGCTTCCTGAAACCTGAAGATATGCTCCATCAAGCTTATAGCCTTCCGGTGCCTTTGTCTCTTCGATTGAGAGTGTTCCAAGTGGTAAAACCGTTTTGTTTCCGAGCTTGTAAAAATCATCTCCTGAAACTTTACAAGTATTATTTAATGCAGCCATATAATTACCACCTGCAGTCTTTAGCGTCTTGATAACCCATGTTCGTGTAGCATTTGCCGGAAGATTTCCTGCATTGTAATAGCCTGCATAATATTTAACAGTAAACTCTGCATTCTCAAGGCCCGCTCCACCCTGAACCATGTCACCGGTCTCACTGTCTACCTTGTTGATGCTTATTCTTACAGGATCGTTTGTAGGTGTATCTGATACGCTTAGCGCTGTATTCTGTCCGTCTGTTACAGTAAATGACTGTACCGAACTATCAAGTGCATATCCTGCCGGAGCTGTAAGCTCCTTGTAGTAGTATGTTCCGGCATTCAGTGAAACAGCAGCTGCATTGCCGCCTGCATCCGTTGTCAATGTAGTAACCTGAGCTGAACAGCCTGCATCAGAATAAATTCCGTATACAGCTCCTGCGAGTGAATAACATGAGTTTCCTGATGTGATTCCTGTGTTAGCTGACGTCTTGCTTAACGAAACTGTACCTGTCGGTGTGTACTCATAACCAAGAATGTTCTGTGTCGCACTTCCTGTGGAAAGTATATATACCTTAAATGATGCAGGTGCTGTCGCCCAGCAGAGGATTGGTAATGTAGCCTGCCCATTTACCAGATCACCATTGGCATTATATCCAAGTACGTTCTGGTATACCCAGTTCTTAAATGAACTGTTACATCCATGCATAGAACCTACTTCATCGTATGACACCAAAAAAGACAACATTATGTGACTTAATGCAATGTACTTGTCGTCATCCATTGCGCTGCCGTCATACCATGTAGATGGAAAATAGCTTGCATTAAAGCCCGGTGCTCCCCAGCAGTAATACGCAAGATTGCGACTCTGTAGTGCCTGCGTTTCGTCTCCGGCATTGCTTACATAATTCTCTACATCATAGTGCTTTTCATATGTTCCGGACTGCGGAGTCTTTTTAGACGGCTGTACACAATAAGCATAATTGCCGCCTGCATACATCTTGTGTGTTTCGTATCCGGCATACTTGGCAGAATCATCTGATACCGTCAGTTCAACCGTATCACCGGCCGCCTTGACCGGCACTGTTCCCATACCGGTTGTGATGATTGTTGGCACAGATAAAATAACTGCCATGGCCAGTGCCAACACTCTTTTAAATTTTTTCATGCGATTTGTCTCCTTAATTTATTTGCACTAAAAAAGGACTGACCGCTATGGTCAATCCCTGCTGTTATGGAGGTCCCCTCTGCATGATGTCTGTTCGTGATATAAGTTTTTTCATCATGTTCTCCTGTCATGTTATTCATTTGGCTTACAATTTGTAACAAAAAAGGAACTGTACGAGACCTCTGTACAATTCCTTTATCATCAATTATATATTACACTACCATGAAAAAGATATCTACTACCACTTACTACCACCCTATTTTGTGGCACCGCATCCGCTGCATCTTTCTCCATAGACATTCTCCGTATATGCTGCCTGATCTACCACGTAGACCTGCTCTGTTACTGCATCATGGTGTATCGAACCGACCTGTACCGGAATACAGCTGTAACTTCCGTCACAAACGTCCCCATGATTAAGAACTTCCCAATCATCCGTCCCCATATCATATCCGCATTTGTTGCAAACATCATGATACTCATACTGCGGCTCATCATATGCAGCCTTTACCACCTTTGTCTCATAATGGCCCTCTTCCTTGTGCTGAATTGTATTGGCCACATACTTTACCCATGTATGGGTATGAGCAGCTGGCTTATTCGCTGTGCCTGATGAGCTGTCTGTACCTTTACCGCCTGCAGCTGATGCCGGCTTAGCTGTATCTGATTTGCCTGATGATGTGCTGCTACCGGATGACGTTTTACTTCCTGAAGAACTGCTAGTTGAAGCTGCTTTATCTTTTCCTGCTGTTTCCTGCTTTGCAGATGTGCTGTCTTTTTCTGAACTTTTTGTATCTGATGAGCTATCCTGCTGTTTTTCAGAGTCCGCTGCTGTGCCATCCGCTGTTTCTGTGTTATCCTGCGTTTCAGTAAGTGCAGTCTCTTCAGACTGCGTATCCTCTGCAAGCTCTGTAACTGCTTCAGTGTTTTCCGTATCTGCTTTTTTCGTTGTTTTTGCTGTATCTGTGCTGCCACATGCTATCAGCACAGCACCAAGCATAGCGGCAATAACCAAACTCAAATTTCTTTTAAACATAAGTCTGTCCCCCTTATTCTGCTTCATTAAAGTTACTATAATATTCATCCGTATTATACTGATCAAGATCATCATAATACCATTTCATGTTTGACTCTGACACTTTATCCAGTCCTGTGATTTTTAAAACAAAATAATATTTTGCCAGCCTTGGCACAAACCACGAAGCTATTATGATCACTATCGCCAATATAAATGCTACTATCGTACTGATCAGCCATAATGCAAATCTACCTGCTTTTTTCATAATGTACCTCCATTACCATCTTCAAATTTTTTCATTGCAACTATATAAGCCAGCATACGTTTCGTGTATTCCGGACATTCTCTTTCTCCTGATATCCAATGCCTTAATGTGCCTATTGGTATCTTAAATGTATCGGAGAACTCTTTTTGTGTCATTCCAAGAGACTTAATCATGTCCTTTATTGATATCTCCTCGTCATTAGATAAATGTTCTATTACTGAACCTTCATATGTAAGATGTTTTTTTTCGTTCATTTAACCCCTCCTTGTATTTATATAGTACTCCAATGGAGTACACGAGTCAACACTAAAACGTTCCATTGGAGTGTTTTTGTGAATTTATCACAAAAAGTCTGCGGTTCATTACTAGAAAATGCTGAGTATTTCAGATACTTAATATGTAGAGATATTTTTTTCTGTGCTGCTCATAAAAAAGAGGCATATATACCGGCTGGTATCTGCCTCCGATTAATTCTTTATGTTTTATCACAATTATATGGTAGCACATTCGTTTAACTGCTTCTACCTCCATTTACCTCCACTGACTTTCATTACAGCTTTTTATTTTTATATTAAATTCTCATTTTTGTATCAAATTAGCTTTTTTAGTACCAAAGAATCTAACAAATTAGTCAGCCGGTGTTTTAGTGTCAGTTTTGTAAAATCCATCTTTATAGCGCAATGAGATGAACAAGTGATAAAAAGTGAAACAAAAAAAATCATACTCATGGCAACTAAAAAAGAAAGGAAGGTAGATGATATGAAGGACTTAATCCTCAAGATCATAGTCAAATTGGCTTTGAACTTTATCATCAGCAAGGTTTTTAACTTTTTTAAGGCATATGTGTTCAAACATCATCACATATTTCTGACCGCTGATGTACATATAGGTAAGCGTCATTTGATTATGATATTCATATGGAAACTGTGGCTTTAATGCCACAGTACAAAGGCAAATGAATCAAATAGCTTGTCATTTGCCTTTGAGTTTTTCTTTCATTTATGGGACTAATTCATGTTATAACCTGTTAAACGATAACATGCGTCATTTAAACTGGAGCGCAGCTCCCGCAAGTCCCATATATGGGAGAAATATTAGATTTAATTCTAATTACAGAATATATGTCCATATAAGACTTAATATAAATATTGTCACATATCCTCTCAAATGCTTATAAATACAGTATTTTCATGTACCGGATTCCGGTACGTTTTTGGACTGGTATGTCACATATATGTCAGCATTTTTAGACTTCTCTTACACCAATGTCATTGTTTTTGGACTGGTATGCATTTTTATCACTATTTTTGGACTGGTATTTTCATTTAAATTCCTATATTACTCTCCGTACTTATCACTTTGCATTTTTCGGATAAATTTTTTATGATTTTATGGTAATTTGTTTAGATGATCTTTGTGATCCCTGATGATATTAGAACGATAACTAAGCCTGCGTCATATGACCCAAGCTGTTATTTCTATATTGTAGAATTGAATAAAAGATTTTCCATTTCATTCCAATCGTAATCTCGCTGATTGAAATTATTGAACCCTTTTTCTCCTGATGATGTATTTACTTTTTTATTATCCTGATCCTGTGTATCAGGCATATGCTGCAGCAATGCTTTTAGATTATAATGAACTGTTGCTGCAGATAACTCTCTTTCTCTCCATTTAGTCCCTGCTACGCTGCTATGTATTGCTTTTTCTATATAGCGTTTTACGTCTGCTCCTTTATTTGCAAATGCAGCTCCATACTGATAAATGAGATGGACAGTATCACTCAGGCTTTCCGCATTGTACTTGATATTATCGCGGTTCAATGCCATACGGACGTACTGCTCATTATACATATCCTGATCATATTTATGTCCGTCCTGCCCCTTTTGCGGCTTCCTGAAGCTGGATATTCTTGAAGTAATGCGATAAAATCCGTCTTTTATTCCAATGCTGAAAAAGTTGCACACCTTAGAAAGAGTATGCATGTAGCTCCTGATCGTCCTTTCACTTACTCCAAGATACGCTTCCCTGCTCCACATTTCATAAAAGGCTTTTACTCCGTGTTTATATCCTTTTCCGGTCTCAAAGCTTCGCTTTCTGAACTCCAGTGCAAGATATTTTTCCTTGGCTTTTAGGCTCTTGAACTCCTGCGATCTGAATACCGGGTTAGCAAGATCCACGTATCCCTCATTTCTGTACGTTACCTCTTTACTGCCTTTCCATGGGTATGCATTGTCCAGTACTGTTATATCATAGTCACTGGTAGTACATGCGTCATTGCGATTACGTCTGTATGCCACTATGCCTTTTTGCTTGAGACCGTACAGCGCGTTATAGAATGACTGCTTACATCTGCCATACTCATCACAGTAGTTTCTGTAGTATGCTCCGTACATAGTTCCACTGCGCTCATCAGAGTGCTGCACTACCCATACAAGCAGATCCATTTCACTGTTGCTTACATTATGAAGTTTGTCCAATAACTTGTACTTTAGCTTCATTAGTTCCTCTTTATTAGTATCATTTTCTTCTTTTTTCTGCCAGTTTACACAGATATTTAAGTTGCTCACGATCGTTTTCTATTTCACCTATAATTTCATTCAGGTTTTTTTCGTATTCATCATATAGATCATTTCTATGTTTAAATTGCCGACATACTGCTCTGACTATTAATAGAATGGAAAAAAGAATAAATGCACACATTAGATACTTCTCAATTGGTGTTTCTATTCCTATTTCAAATGCTATTGTAAGTACTGAACCGGCTAACAATACTAAGCCACCTATACAATTTATTATTATCACTATTGTTAAATCCTTTTCGTATTTAGTTCTTCTCACATTATTTCTTTTGCCAATCATATAAATTCTCCTCATTACTTTATGAATTTTAATAATGCAATTAAATCTACTCATTTTTTCTTTGTATAACATGAATGTGATCATTCATTAGCAATTTGTCGATGAACGCATTACCGGAAAACAATACATTCCAATAATTTTGACATACTTATGCCTATATAATACAGCATTAATTAAACTGATCTCATTGTCCGTTATTGAGTCTGAATTACAGGAAATCTTATTACATAAAGATGCTATATTATCATCAGTACAATTAACCTCAACTACACGATATTCATTTTCTCTGTATTGCATCGCCTTTTTTAAACTATTCATATTATGTAATCTAATATCTTCTGACAACGACTTGATCCAATAAATAAGTTTTTTCTGTTCAGCCACATTCATATTTGCAATATCAAATGAAGACTTGATTGGATAATATCTGTCTCTTATACACATCTCCGAGCCCACGAGACGCGTAGTAATC